>ODAK010001673.1_pt1 | contig 23830 bp, 20 predicted proteins | sample 1539591 | NCBI WGS metagenome assembly ODAK01 (sample SAMEA3539303, study PRJEB22396) | soil metagenome | biome: tundra; feature: field; material: soil | place: USA | collected 2010-05 | depth 0.15 m | reverse complement strand
GCCCCAAGGGGCGGATTACTCACTAACGGAGAACGCCCTCTCTCCATTTCAGGCTGAACCAACACACCCTCCGAGTAGATTCGCTTCGGCCGGATCTCGGTCAATTCCCAGGCTGCACTGGCGAAGACAACGCGCAGTGCTAAGCGGCCGCTAACAGCGTGCAGTCGGCTTATCGAAACAGGTGTACCATGCTGCCCATCGGCAGGAAGAGTCTCCTCTCGATTCTGGGGAGTTCGAGGAATCCATACTTCTTGTAAAACGCGAATGCCGCAGCGTCTTTTGCATCGACGATGACACCTGCGGAGGCCACTTCCCGGCTGTGGTGAAGAGTTCGATAGAGCGCATCCATCAATAGCGTGGCGCCGTGACCCTGCCCGCGAAATCCGCTGCTTACAGCCAAACGGCCGAGAAGTGTGGCTGGCACCATAGGATATTTGGGCAGTCTTTTCGCAACCTCCATTGGGATTTCGTCCAGTTGCACCGCGTATTGCGACAGCGTGTAGTAGCCAGCGACGGTCGTTCCGTCCGGCGTGATCACGAACGGGATAGCCGCACGTTTCTTGAGGTGCTGCCCTGCCTGCTTGTGAAGATAGGCGTCCAGAACCTCGATGCCGCAGGAAAAAGACGCTCGATCGTGCTTCGGACCGAGCGGCTCAACCACAAACCGCGGCTTTTCTGCTTCGCCGGCCATTTAGCGTCCTATTTGTTCCTTGTACCGTTGCGCAGCTTTACGCGCGGCTTTATTGGGTGCCGGAGGGCGCAAAATCGCACTCACAAAAACGTCGCGGGCCTCGTCCTGCAGAGTGAGAAGCTCGAAGTCCTTGATTGCATCGGCCGCCGCCCGTTGGGCACTCGCAACCACGAATTCCGTTATCGAAGAACCGCGCAAGGCCGCCGCGCGCGCGATCAGCTTTTTCTGCTCTGGGGTAACCCGGGCTTCCAAACGCTCCTCTTTCCGAGAGCGTCGATCAATGGCTGCAGCGTGTCTCATGGTCTCCTCCCAAACGCTGTCAGAAGCGTACGGCGATTTGTCGTACAAGTTAATCTAAATGTACGGCCACTAGGCGTACAGTTTGTCAGCTCTGATATGAAGCGGTTAGTTTGTTACTTTACGATTGGTTATAAAACGAGGCCCGCTCAAAGCGAAGACTACAAGCGCCAGCGACGAATTTACATCGCGCAAATATCTCATGGAAAATCAGCCAGGATTTCGCGGACCTGTTCACTTGTTAGCTTGAGACCTTTGACGCCGACTTTCAAGACGGGCAAACCGGTAACAGGGTCCTTCACGATTTGCGCGTCCCGGCGGCGTTCGCGGCGCGACGTAAGGACAATGCGCCCGCCTTCCAGCTTGGCCTCGGGTGAATCTCCAGGCTGCCGGCCGAGCCTGCGCCGAATCGGGTTGGGCAGGACGACTTGCCCTTTCGTGGAAACTCTCGTTTGTATGGTAAGACAATCTTACCGTACTTGTGGGCCGCGGAGTATGGGACTTGTCGCGAACTCTTTCGTGGCTATATGCTTTTCACTTCGGGTAGTGTGCTCCCCCAAAATTCCGCATGTGTCTTCCGTACCGTTACTCCCAGTCCTGAATCCGCCTCTTTTGGCAGGAAATCTCCCCCAGGGGACCGATCATCTCTCTTCTGCCATCCGACGACCTGTTGACGCTGGACGAAGCGGCCATGCACCAGATTACGAAACAGTATAGGAGCGAGCTTTCAAGGTTCCACTTGAAGAATTATATGGCCGTCAAGAATTTCCGCATGCGGTCATATGCCTTGCCGGGCATGCGTGTCCGAATGAAGTAAATTGCGCGAGCGCTCATCATGTCAGTCCTGGGGGATCCGGAGAGTACAGCGGAGATGCTTGCGATCTTAGGTGAGTCAGCGCGAGAAAGGCAGAGCTGCGTCTGCCAAAATCCTGATAGCCGCGGAAGCGAATTGGCAGTGATGAAATAGTTCGCCAAGGTTCTGAACCGGAATACTTACCACATTGTTTTGTAAAATAGGAAAGGCCCAGCTGGCCAGAATTCAGAACAGGCCGCCACGGCCCGATTCTAGGGAGTGGGGACCGTGGCCAGCGCCTCATTCGAGAATGCGCTCTCATTACCGCTGGCATCCACCGCCGTCACCACATAGAAGTAAGTCACACCCGCCTGTACCGAAGTATCGGTAAAGGTTGTCCCGGCTACAGGGGAACCGGTGATCAGCGTGTAAGGTCCGCCCGAAATAGTCGAGCGATAAACGTTGTAGCCAACAACAGACGACGTGCTAGGCGTCCAGGTTAGCGTCGCCGAGTGTGCGACCGCCTGCGTCCCAGTTCCGGAAAGTGAAATGCTGATCGGAGAATTTGTCGCGTTGCTGGTGACCGTCACAGTGCCAGACACGGTCACCGCCGATGTCGGCGTAAATATAACTCCCAGCGTCGCCGATTGCCCCGCACCAATCGTTTGTCCCGCCGTTACGCCCGACGAACTAAATCCCGTGCCCGTTACGTTGACGGAAGTTATCGTCACAGTAGAATTGCCGCTGTTCGTCAGCGTCACATTCTGAGAACTGTTGCTTCCTACCGTCGCATTTCCAAACGCCACACCGGTTGTGCTGGCGTTTAGCGACATCGTGCTGGCCACGCCGGTACCTGAAAGTGGAATCGCGGTCGGCGAGCCTGGAGCGTTGCTCACCAGTGACACAGATCCTGACACCGCTCCTGCCGCCGCTGGTCCAAAAGAAATGTTAAATGTCTTGCTGGTTCCCGCGGCGATTGTCGAGGGAATGGTCAGGCCGCTAATGCTGAATCCCGCGCCGGATGCCGTAGCCTGTGAAACAGTCAGAGTAGCGTTGCCCGTGTTTTGCACCAGAATCGTTTGTGAATTCGGCGCTCCAACCGTCACACTTCCAAAGCTTACGCTTGCAGGCGTCAGCACTATTGTTGGCTGTGCTCCGGTGCCGTTCAGCGGAATCGTAGTGATTGGATTCGGCGCATTACTGTTTATCGTAAGCGTTCCAGTTAGCGCTCCTGCGACTGGAGGAACGAGTGTCGCGGTAAAACTGGTTGTCTGGCTGGCCGCCAGCGTCAATGGCGTCGTCAATCCGCTAATCGCGAAGCCCGTTCCCGATATGCTGGCCTGGGATATGGTGACGCTTGCAGCCCCGCCGTTGGTCAGGTTAATCGTTTGCGACCCCGTGCTGCCGACGGCGATATTTCCAAAAGCAACCGTTCCCGGATTTGCCGTCAACTGGCCTTGAACTCCAGTTCCCGTCAGGCCAACCGAAGTCGGCGATGACGGTGCATTGCTCGTGATCATCACACTTCCGGAACTAACGCCTGTGGTGTTCGGCGTGAATATCGCGGCAAACGCTGATGTCTGACCGGCTGCAATCGAAACCGGAAGCGCGAATCCTGATACTGTGTAACCTGCTCCAGCTGCTGTGATATTTGAAATCGTCAGCGTAGTGCTGCCAGTGTTCGATACCGTTAGCGTTTGAGAAGACGGAACTCCGACATTCACATTTCCGAACGCCACGCTCGCAGGAGAAATCGAAATCCCCGGCTGGCTTGCGCTCACGCCGGCTCCGCTCAATCCGACGACCACGCTTGGCGTCGCGGAATTATTTGTAAGCGTGATGCTGCCTGAGAGACTGCCCGTCGCAGGCGGCACGATATTTGTATTCAATGTTTTGCTCTGCCCAGCCGGGATCGTAATCGGCAACGAGACACCCGTTACCGAGAACCCCAGCCCTGCCGCCACGACGTTCGAGATTGTTAACGTTGAAGCGCTCGGATTGGTGATTGTCAGTAACTGGGACATCGTAACGCCAACGCCGACGGTTCCGAACGCGACGCTCGTCGGGAACACTGTAATCGTAGGCAGGCTCGTAGTTCCGCCAGTCCCGCTCAATGCAACTACCACGGTCGGTGTCACGGAGTTATTCGTAATCGTAATGCTGCCGGATAAAATCCCCGGAGCTGACGGAACCATATTGGCATTGAATGTCTTGGTCGCGCCCGCGGCAACTAGCATCGGCAACGACACTCCGGAAACTGAGAAGCCCGAGCCGGCCGCCGAAACATTTGAAATCGTCAATATCGCCGAACCTGAATTTGTAACCGTCATTGTCTGCGAGAGAGTAACTCCCACACCCGCAGTTCCGAAGTTGACGCTCACGGGAGAAACGGAGATTCCAGGTTGTCCCGCGCCACCGCCGGTTCCGCTCAATGCAACTACCACACTTGGCGTCGGAGAGTTATTTGTGATCGTGATGGTGCCCGATAAGCTGCCCGTTGCTGGCGGAAGCATATTTGCGTTGAACGTCGCGCTCTGACCCGCTGCAATGCTCATCGGCAATGAGATTCCGGAAACTGAGAATCCTGCGCCTGTGACTGACACGTTTGAAATCGTCAGAGCGCTGAAACCTGAATTGGAAATGGTCATCGCTTGCGAAAGCGTGACTCCAATTCCTGCGGATCCGAAATTTACGCTCGTCGGGGAAACAGAAATCGCCGGTTGCCCCGCGCTTGCGCCAGTGCCGGTCAGCGCGATTGTAGAAACCGCCGGGCTGGTGTTGGCCGTCATCGAAATGCTTCCGGTTACTGTCCCAGCTGCGGTCGGCGTGAACTTGGCTGTAAAGGCTGTGCTTTGTCCGGCAGGAACTGTTAGCGGCAGCGTAAATCCGGCCACCGAAAAACCCGTTCCCGTAGCCACAAGCTGCGTGATGGTCAGCGTCGCACTTCCCGTGTTCGCTACCGTAAACGTCTGCGTGCTAGACGCCCCAGTGGCGACGCTACCGAACGATCCTGTCGCTCCCGCGACAGCTACCGTGGTGGCCCCAGTCGCATTGGCGCTCGTTAAACCGGTGCAACCGACTTGAGTCAAACTTATGAGCAGTGCCGCCGCTAAAACAATGAAAAAAAATGGGTTATGGGGATTTGAATTGACCGGCCGAGACTCTGTTCTATCGGCAGGGATGGTTCCTATGTGGGCAAATCGCTGATTTATCATCACGAAGCGAGGGTACCAACCGCCTCGCGTCATGGACTACTGGCCCGGAGTATAAACGAGGGACAGGAGGGTGACTGTCCGCAAGAACAATCGAGAAAACAGTCCGAAGTTCTATCCGGAGCTTGCCGGTTCTCACCTGCCCAGCCACTCTGTCAGTAACGGTTAGCCCTTAACAAGAAAAAGAGAAGATTTCTTGATCGACGAGGGGGAATGCGCGATGGGCCGTGTTAGACTGGTGCTCGAATCAGAGAATTCCTTTTTTAATTTCAACTCCGTTCTTGAATTCAATGGAACAGAAGCATTTTGATCCGCCGCACGCTCCTCGCGCCCGAAAGTGGTCAAATCGAATTCTGACGGCGTCACTGTTCGGCATCTTGTTTTTCACACTCTTCCCTTACTGGTTGGATTTCAGCGAGAAGCACGCGGGAAGCAGATCCCCCTTTCTGTTGGGCGGACCGCTGCGATTCGACGGAATCCTTCATACATTTCTCAATGCTCTTCTGTTCGTGCCTTTCGGATTCGCGTTATCACAGTTTTTCGGTGGACACAGGAAATCGTTACTGAAATCTCTCGCGGTAGCAGTGATCGCAGGGACGGCTGTGTCTTACACGATCGAAATTCTGCAACTTTACATGCCGTCTCGGGACTCCGCGTGGGACGACGTTCTGGCAAACACGTTGGGCGCGCTGGTCGGAATGATTTTCGGCTTAGTCTCGGGCGAGTTCATTCTCGGCAAATTGTCAGAATACGAAAGACAACTGGAACAATTCCTTTCTTTACGAAAAATAGCAATCGCGGCGCTAATCTATTTCAGTGCGTGGCTCGTAATCTCAATACCGCTGCAACAGAAAACTCACTTAAGTAATTGGGATCCGAATTCGTTTCTGATTGTCAGAGTTGATCTGAAAGAGAATACCCGATGGTCGGGCGCTGTTTCGCGCATTCAGCTCTGGGACCGCGCACTTCCTGCCGATCAAGCCAATGGACTTTCCAGAAGCGCCGACTTCAGCGTCCAGCCAAATTCAAGCCTGCTTGCGGTGTATGACCTCTCACAGCCTCCTCCGATCATGAACCAGACCGGCCCCCTTCCAAATCTTGCACTCAGATCGGTCACCGCCGTTCCTGGCAGAGCGCATCAACTCCGCACCGGCGGAATCACCTCGGTATTAATGTCTGAGTCCTCTCTGCCCGCACTCTCTTCAGCCGTACGCCACTCGAATCAATTCGCTGCGTTGGTTGATTGTGTGCCCGGCCGGGGAAATGACACCGACGGCGCAATTTTCGCGATCGCAAATTCGGAAGGTGCGCCTGATTTTTTTCTGCGTCAGGAACATTCCAGCCTCGTAGTCTTCCTGAGGAATGGTTTGGAGCCTAGAAAGTCGGCGCTCACTTGGCATGTTGCTGGTATGTTTACGGCAAATTCCCGGCGCTCTATCGTCTTTTCCTACGACGGCGCGCAAGCATCGCTTTACATTGACGGCAAGAAGGTACCCAAATCTTATTACCTGAGTCCCGGCGCCGGCTTGGTCGGGGAATTGATTCGCATCAAGACCGATGAGCTTGTGGCCTACTCCGTTCTTTACAACTCCTTGATTTTTCTCCCCTTGGGATTTTTATTGGGACTTGCCGCCAGAATCGCGCCGCGTGAAGGCAAGCCCGCTAAACTGGTTCTCGCGGTCGGCATCTTTCTTCCAGCGATTCTATTAGAAGGCTTGCTCGTTTGGATCAGCGGCCGACAGGTATCCATCTTTCAACTAAGCGTATCAATCAGCCTCACAATCGCCGGCATGCTGTGGACGAATCTCGATTTTTCGGCATCGGCACGACCAACACCGAGTCCTGCACAAGTTTACCCGCCGACTGCTGAAGGTAAAATCAGTGGAACTCCCGCCGAACGATGAGAAACTATTTTCCACACGGCCCAAATTCCTCACAACCCTTCGTTGAATTGCCGTCACCACTCTGTCCTAGTCTTTGAACCCAAAGCATTTATAGGCGGTTCGCTCTCAGATCGCGGAATGGTTTGGCGTCCAAAATGCTTCTCAATCCCATCGTTGAGTCTTATCTAATCGATAGCACCGTGCGCTACCAGTGCTTGCAGCATGGCTTTCCTGGCGCAATAATCAAATCAGTCGTCATACTGAGTCCGTAGTCAGGAAGTCTTTCGTGGAGAAAAGGAACGTATGAAAGGTGTTGTGCTCGCTGGCGGTACCGGTAGCCGCCTCAATCCTCTGACGCGGGTTACGAATAAGCATTTGCTCCCGCTCTTTGACAAGCCCATGGTGTATTACCCCATTCAGACGCTCGTCAATGCGGGCATCACTGACATTCTTCTGGTGACCGGCGGGAAAAACGCGGGCGAATTTCTGCGTCTGCTAGGAAACGGCCGTGATTTTGGCTTGAGGCACGTGAACTACACCTACCAGGAAGGCGAAGGGGGAATTGCGGACGCACTGGGACTAGCCGAATACTTTGCGGGCGATGAGCCCATCTGCGTCGTGCTGGGCGACAACATCATCGAAAATAATATTTGCGCGGCAGTCGAGAGTTTCAAGAAGCAAAAAGAAGGCGCCAAAATTCTTCTGAAGGAAGTTACCGATGCTCAGCGCTTTGGTGTCGCTGAAATCATTGGAAATCGCGTTGTGGGCATCGAAGAAAAGCCCAAGAATCCGAAATCGAAGTATGCGGTCATCGGAATTTATCTGTACGACAAGACGGTATTTGAGAAAATCAAACGGCTGAAGCCTTCCGGCCGTGGAGAACTAGAAATTACCGACGTGAATAATTTCTACATCGAAGAAAATAAACTCACCTATGAAATAATCGACGGCTGGTGGACAGATGCGGGCACGTTTGAGTCTCTGCTTCGCGCCAATAATCTGGTGGCGCAAACGGGCGCCAATAAAATGCCGCGTGGACAGACAAAACCGATGCCGCCGGCGCCGAAGGAAGTCAGCCGATGAAAATCTTTGTCACCGGAGGCGCGGGATTTATCGGCTCCAATTTCATTCGCCATGTCTTGGGCCTCGGCAAGGGCTATCGCATCGTCAATTTTGACAAGCTTACCTACGCCGGAAATCTCGCCAATCTCGAATCAGTGGCAGACAATCCCAACTATTCTTTTGTCAAAGGTGACATTTGTGATGCAGTGGCCGTGGAAGCCGCTATGAAGGGCTGCACCGCGGTCGTGCATTTTGCCGCGGAATCGCACGTGGATCGCAGTATTTATGAACCAGCGCCCGTGATTCAAACCAACGTGACCGGAACATTTATCATGCTTCAGATTTCGCGCACTCTCGGCATTGAACGTTTCGTGCACATTTCCACCGACGAAGTGTACGGCGATATGGCTCCGGGAGAATACGCGAACGAGGAATCGAAGCTGCAGCCCAGCAGCCCGTATTCAGCATCGAAGGCCGGCTCGGATCTATTGGTTCTTTCCTATGTGCGTACTTACAAATTCCCGGGAATTATTACCCGTTCTTCCAACAACTACGGGCCGTTTCAATTTCCGGAAAAATTCCTTCCTCTGATGATCACCAACGCGCTCGGCGATAAATCACTGCCGATTTACGGCGACGGCAAGCAGCAGCGCGATTGGCTGCACGTCGAAGATAATTGCCGCGGGGTGCTCGCCGTCCTTGAGAAGGGACGCATCGGAGAGTGCTACAACATCGGCGGCCTGGACGTTGTCGAGAATCTTACGATTGCGCGGCGTCTGCTGCATCTAACGGGAAAAACTGAATCACTTCTTTCGTATGTCAAAGATCGTCCGGGACATGATCGTCGCTACGCGCTGACCTGCGACAAGATGGAAAAACATCTGGGCTGGAAACCACGAATATCACTGGAAGACGGTTTGCGCCAAACGATTGACTGGTACAAGAATAACTCAGAATGGATGGCGGGAGTGCGCGCCGGCGATTACCTTTCCTACTACGACAAATATTACGTGAATCGCGATTCGTCTCTACACGAACTCGCGCCGGGAGCAAAGTCTTCTAAATGAATTGAAGGCAAATTATTTGTCCATTCCACGATGATCTGAGGTCTTGAATCCATTGCAACGAATACAGACATCTCTGCCCGGTGTATTGGAATTGCGCTCGACGGTTTTCCGTGATGCGCGCGGCTTTTTTCTTGAGACCTATCACCAGGCCCAGTTTTCAGAACTGGGAATCTCTGAGGCATTTGTTCAGGACAATCATTCCTGCTCCGTCAAGGGAACCCTGCGCGGCTTGCACTATCAACTTCGGAATCCGCAGGCCAAGGTTTGCCGGGTGATTGAAGGGGAAGCGCTGGATATCGCGGTGGATATCAGAGTGGGCTCTCCGAATTTTGGCAAGTCGGTGAGCATCGTCCTTTCTTCCAAGTGCCATAATCAGATTTACCTTCCGCCCGGCTTTGCTCACGGATTTCTCGCGCTTACCGAGCGCGTTCAATTCCTTTACAAGTGCTCTGAATTCTACGATCCCAAGGACGAGCGCGGAATTCTTTGGAGGGATCCGGATCTCGCGATTGACTGGGGAGTGGAAAGTCCGCTGGTATCTGAAAAAGATGCCAGGTGCCCAACTCTGGCCTCCGTTTCGAAAGAATTTCTGCCACACTATTCCCCGAAATGATTCCCACAATATTGCTGACAGGGAAGAACGGCCAGGTCGGCCGCGAGCTGGCTACAATGTTGCCTGGAATCGGCAACGTCGTTGCGCTTGGACACGCTGAGCTCGATCTCTCCAGGCCGGATGATATTCGCAATCTGATCCATTCCGTCAATCCGCAATTGATCGTGAACGCCGCCGCTTACACTGCAGTGGATAAAGCGGAGTCCGAAGAAACATTGGCCAGCGCCATCAACGCGCAAGCGCCGGGTGTGATGGCGGAAGAAGCAAAGAAAATCGGCGCCACGCTGGTTCACTATTCCACCGATTACGTTTTTGACGGATTGAAGACGACTCCATACTCCGAGAGCGATGCCACGAATCCGCAAAGCGTATATGGCAGAACGAAGCTTCAAGGTGAGAGAGCTATCCAGCAGGTCGGAGTCGATCATCTCACTTTTCGCACTGCGTGGGTTTATGCGCGCGAAGGAAGAAATTTCCTGCGTACCATTCTGCGTCTTGCTACCCAGCGCGAAGAATTAAGAATCGTCCGCGATCAACTCGGCGCTCCAACTTCGAGCCACGAAATCGCCGCCGCAACCACACAAATTCTCGCTCAGCTTTTTTCGCGCACCGGAAACGAGCGTCCGATTGCAGGCGTTTCCGGCACGTATCACATGACCGCCGGCGGCGAAACCAGCTGGGCCGGTTTCGCAGAGGCCATTCTTGAACTCGCTCGCGCTAATCCGCCCAGGACGCCCTGGTACGCGACAGCAACAAACAATCTGCCGCTGATTGCCAAACGAGTGGTGCCCATCACCACCGCCGAATATCCAACTCCTGCGCGGCGCCCCGCCTATTCCGTGCTTTCAAATCGCAGCGTGGCCGACACTTTCCAGACGCATTTGCCGGAATGGCGAGTGCAGCTGAACTCCGTTTTCGCCAGTTCATAAGCATCGCGAATCGTTTTCTTGTAATATGTTTGAGCCGTGCAGGAGCGTAGCTCAGTGGTAGAGCAGCGGCCTTTTAAGCCGTTGGTCGTGGGTTCGACCCCCACCGCTCCTACCAACTCAATCGCCATGTTTTCTTCTACATAGCGCGGTAGCACATTACGAGAATCACTGCATTCCGAGTGTCACATCATTTCCGTGTGCCTCTGGTGAACCCCATTTCGCGCCAGGCTGGGTAACAACTTTCAGGAGAGACGGCACACTTTTGGCTCCGATTATTAATGCTCAGGAACTTTCGAAGCGGTATGGCAGCGCTCCTCTTTTTCGGAACGTTTCGTTCACTATTTCTGAAGGCGATCGCATCGGATTGATTGGTCCGAATGGGTCGGGAAAATCCACGCTGCTGGAAATTCTTGCGGGGCGCGTGAAACCGGATAGCGGCGAAGTTGCTACCCGGAAACGCACGCGCCTTGCCAGCGTCGCGCAGATCTCGGAATTCGCAGAAGACGCGACGATCCGCTCGGTGATTGAGGATGCGCTGGAACGCGATGGCGTGCCTGCGGCGCAACGCGCGGCGCGCATGGCGGAGACGCTGGGGCGCGCTGGATTTGTGGATCTCGATACGCTGACCTCGACTCTTTCGGGCGGATGGAAGAAGCGTCTGGCGATTACCGAAGCGCTGGTGCAACATCCGGATGTTCTGCTGCTTGATGAGCCGACAAATCATCTGGATCTCGCAGGAATCAAATGGCTGGAAACACTTCTGCAGAATGCGGCGTTCGCTTGTGTGGTGGTCAGTCACGATCGATATTTCCTCGAAAACATTGCCAACGAAATGGTTGAGCTGAATAAGATCTATAAAGACGGCTCGTTGCGCGTGCAAGGGAACTACAGCACGTTCCTGGAAAAGAAAGAGGAGTACCTTCACGCACAGAAAAAGCGCCAGGAAGCGTTGGAAAATCTCGTTCACACCGAAATTGAATGGCTGCGCCGCGGGCCTAAAGCGCGCACTACGAAATCGAAAGCGCGAATCGGAAAAGCCCACGAATTGATTGGTGAATTGAAGGATCTGAACGTTCAGACCTCCATTTCCACTGCGAAAATTGATTTTTCCGGTACGGAACGCCAGACGAAACAATTGATTGCGCTCGAAAAAGTTTCTTACAGCATTCCGGACCGCATGCTATTCAGCGGAATTAATTTCACCGTTGGACTTGGCATGCGCGTCGGGCTTGTCGGTCCGAATGGCAGCGGAAAAACCACGCTGCTGCGCTTGCTGCGCGGAGATATCCAGCCTACGAAAGGCGAAATCCGCCGCGCCGATCCTCTGCGCATCGTGTACTTCGATCAAAGCCGCGAACTGGATCCGCATCAGACTCTGCGCCGCGCGCTTGCTCCGGATAGCGACTCGGTGATTTATCAGGATCGCGTGATCCATGTTGCGTCCTGGGCCGCGAGATTTCTTTTCAGCGGCGAAGATTTGAATCAACGCGTTGGCCGGCTTTCCGGCGGCGAACGCGCGCGTGTGCTGATCGCTCAACTGATGTTGCAGCCGGCGGACGTTCTGCTGCTCGACGAGCCGACGAACGATTTGGATATTCCCACGCTCGAAATACTCGAGGAAAGTTTGCTCGAATATCGCGGCGCGCTTGTGCTGGTTACTCACGATCGTTACATGCTGGATCGCGTATCCACCGTTGTGTTCGGTCTTGACGGATTGGGCGGCGCGGAACGATTCGGCGATTATTCACAATGGGAAGCGTGGCAGCGCGCGCAAGTGTCGAAGAGCGCGCAAACTTCTTCTGCGAGCCGGAACACCGGAGCGGATTCCGGACGCTCGCGCGGCGCGGTCGCTTCAGCTGCTAAGCCAACTTCTGACTCAACTACAACGGTAGCGTCTAGTGCTGGCGCGAAAAAGAAACTTTCTTATCTCGAAGGGCGCGAACTGGAATCCATGGAACAAAATATCGCCAAATGCGAAGAGGAGCTGAATCTTTGCCGCGCCGAGATGGAAGATCCCGCCGTCATGAGCGATGGCCCCCGCCTTCGGAAGGCATGCGTCAAGATGGAAAAGGCGCAGGAGGCGGTTGATAAGTTGTATGCGCGCTGGGCGGAGCTGGAACGCAAGAAAAGTTGAGTCGCCCGAGTCCAATTCCGCCTGTTATATCAATGACTTACGCCTTCCAACTGAAATTTTAGGCCGCCCCACCCCACCCTACTTTCCTGTATGTATTGCAAATAAAGGATTTACGACGATCTGCGGCGGATGGATTGCAAATAAAAGGGTTACGGGATTCACGCGGCAGCATTTTTCTTCAGAGGGCTAATACTTTTTCAATCGCGAACCGCAGTTAAGGGCGTAGGCATGTGTAAGTTCGGCGCCAAATAATAAAATTTGCGCGGAGTAATAAACCCAGATCAGGAAAACGACCAGCGATGCCGCCGCGCCGTAAACTGATGCCAAGGCGGAATGACCCAAATAGAATCCGATGGCTACTTTGCCGACGGTGAAGAGAAGCGAAGTAAGGATCGCCGAGGGCCAGACGTCGCGCCATTCAACCGGCGTATCGGGAATGAACTTGAAGACCAACGCAAACATAATCGCGATCATGCACACCGATACGACAAAGTTTATGGATTCCAGCTGAAGAACTGATGACGGAAGCACCTCGCTCAGTAGATGTTCCACGGCGGATAAACAGGCGCTGACGATTAGGAAAATAAGTAACAGGAATCCTGTCGCAACGACCAGCAGGAACGACGAAAGACGCTGAAGGATTGTGAACGTCCAGAAACTTCTTTTGCTGGTGTCCACTTTCCAAATTAGGTTCAACGCGTCCTGAAGCTCGTTGAAGGCGCCCGAGACGCCGACCAGTATTGTGAGCAGGCCCAGCGATGTTGCGAACCAGCCGAGCGCGGGGCGATTTGTTGCACCTTGAATGATTGATTGGATTGCCGCAGCGCCCTGCGCGCCGATCAATGTCTGAGACTGGTGCGCCAGCGCAACCTGCGCATTTTTCTCGCCGAATACAAGTCTGGCCATCGAGACGACTACGATCAAAACGGGAGCCAGCGAAAACAGTGTATAAAATGCCAACGCAGCGCCGAGCCTGGGCGCATTATCGGCGAGCCACGCAGCAGCGGCTTGTTTGAACGCAGCCAACAGATTTGCAGGAAGACTGCCGCGCGGATTTATTGCTTCCAAAGATCAACTCCGATCGTAGACCTGGCAGCCAGCAATTATAATACGCGGTGTTGAACGGCAAAGTTGAGAAAAGCGCGCAGGCTGAAGCCTACGCTACTCACACCGGGCGCAGCCAGCAGCGCCCCCACGACATGAAACGCGCTCAGGTCCACAGATAAAGAGGTGCACGTGACGCGCGGAGCGGACCACCTCCCGATTTCATCGCGATGAATTCCGGTGGCGTCTAGGACAACCTCTCCTGCCGAAGATCGGGGTTGTGTCTAAATCGGGCGCCACCAGTTTGAGCGATGTTCTGCTCCTGCGATTACTTCTGTTGGAACGCCCGGAGCGGGAGAGCAGAGTTTTATTCCGGTGCTGTCCGCCAGTTCGGTGATTCTTTCGATTGGTTGCCGCCACGCGTGAAGGGCCAGATTGAACAAGCCGCAGTGAATGGGCATCAGCAAGCCGGATGCGCCCATCGCCGCAAACGCTTGCGCTGCGCCGTCCGGTCCGAGGTGAATTGATTTCCAAAGTTCGTTGAAAGCTCCCACCTCGAGCATCGTAAGATCGAACGGGCCGTACTGTTTGCCGATATCCGCGAACCCCTCCCACATTCCCGAGTCGGCGCCGAAATAAATTGTGTGGCGATTTCCCTTCAGCACGAATGAGGACCAGAGAGTGTCGAAGCGGTCCCACAGGCCTCGCCCGGAAAAGTGGCGAGTTGGCAATGCCGTGATGATAAGTTCGGGCCGGTCCTTGATATCCCCATAGCTCGATTGATTTCTGACCGTAATTGACTCAGTCCAATCAAGCTCTGCGATTTTTCCTTCGTCAACGCCAAAGAGGCGCAAGTATTTTCCAACACCGAGTGACGTTATCCATTGCGCGTTGCTGACCGCTTCAAGCTGCGCAAGTTTCCGGATGGTTTGTTTCCCAAGATGATCGTAATGGTCGTGGGAAATCAGCACGACATCAATCGGCGGCAAGTCCGCCAGCGGCAATGGCGCTTGAAAGAAACGCTTCGGGCCAATCCAAGAAACGGGCGACGCGCGCTTGTCCCACACCGGGTCCACGAGCACGCGCATACCGTCAATTTCGATGAGCGTGGAGGAATGTCCCATCCATGTCACGCGCAGACCGCTCGCGGGAGCGCGCTCGTACGCACGAGAATTCGTCCGAAAAGGACCGAGCGGCTGGCGCGGGAAGCGCTCTTCTTTGTTTGTCAAATAAAGACGCAAAATTTTCAGCATCAAGCCGGGGCCGACTACCGCGGTTGGAATGGGATTCTGAAATTTTCGGCCAATTTTTGTCGAGCGCCGCAACAAGGGCATGTTGTTTGGATGCGCGGCCCGAGGGGTTGGTCAAATGGATTTGCGAAAGTGGATCGGAGGCAAGGAGGCAGGAAGCAAGGAGGCAAGGACGGCCAAAAAATGAACTGCACTTTACTGTAGGAATAAAAAATGCGTAGCGCTGGTCTTTCATAGTGGCGCATCAAGCGTTCGAGAAAAGGAGAAATGATGAGAAAACAATACTTGAGGATTTTGTGCGTCCTAATCTGCGTTACTGGTTTTGGAGTAGCCACGCAAGGCCAGACCGTTGACCGACTCGACGTCAAAATACCCTACGAGTTTGTGGTTGGCGGCAAAACACTTCCGGCAGGCTACTACAGTGTGAGGCGTGTGCTTGAATCAAGCGGACGAGTGCTTCTGCTCAGCAACGTTGAAAATCATGCGAGCGCGTTGCTCGTTGCGATTCAATTCGAGTGCGGCCCCGTCGACAAAGTCTATGTCAGTTTCGAGCAAGTTGGGGACCAGCACTTCCTTAGCATGATCCAAACAGCTGACCATTTATTTACGATTCCGGTGTCCCGCAAGGCGATTATGGAGGCTGCCGCGAAATCACAGAGCGACAGTTCCGCTTCGGGAAGTATGGCTGGAAACGGATAAATATCTTTCCAATTTATAATGGGTGACCTCGCAAGCGGGGTCGCCCTTTTTTTGTTTTTGATGGCTTGGATTCAAACGAGGCCGCTGGATTTTCGAAATGATGGAGCAGTTGGAGAAGTTCAGAAGTTCAGAATGTCTTTGCTTCGCGCGGGCAGTGGCGCTATCTTACGCGGTGTAACTGCTCGCGTGCTGCTCTTCACTGGATAGAAGGATGAGTGAGCGGACCGTTTCTGATTGTGGCTGCTTTGGAAAAGAGGGTTGAGGATATGAGACGCCAGCGAACTACTGTTTTGATTGTTTTGAGTTTGGCGCTGTTGCTGAGCGCGACGCGATTTCACGCGGCGATTCCGGCGAGTCCGGAACAGCGCGCGATTGATTTCACGGACGCCGCTGCATGGAAGGGAGTGAACGCCACGTCATTGGCCGATCGGGGCGACTGGTTTGCCTATCGGTTGAGCCCGCAAGAGGGCAACAGCACGGTGATCATCCGGCAAACGAACGGAACGACGGAATATAAATTTCCGATTGGCGAAGTGAACGCGGGCGGCGCGCCGGGTGGCGGCGCGGGTCCGGGTGCAGGAGCCGGCGCGGCCGGCGCGGCCGTTGCGATTTCGAGCGACTCGAAATATGCGGCGTTCACAATGTTTCCCGCGCACGCGGAAGCGACACAGTTGAAGAAACAAAAGAAGCCGATTCAAAGCAAGGTGGGAATTGTAAATCTTGCGACCGGCGACAAGATTGAAGTGGCGAAGGTTCGGCGCTTTGCATTTTCGGGCGAGCATGCGGGTTGGATAGCGCTGCAGAAATACGGGCCTGATGCTCCGGGCGGTGCGGCTCCGCCGCCTGCGCCGGCTGCAGGAGTGGGACCGGCGCGGGACGACAGGCCGAAAGGCGCGGATCTACTGCTGCGTGAATTGGCAACCGGCCAGGAAATAAATATTGGGAACGTTTCTGAATTTGCGTTCGACAAGCACGGGCGCTATCTGGCATGGATCACGGATGCTCAGGACAAGTCGGGCAATGGAGTTTCGCTGCGAAATATTTCGGATGGAACGATTCGATCGGTCGAGTCAGATGACAATGCGGTGTATTCGCGGCTGACCTGGACCGAGGACGGTGATGGTCTCTCGGCGTTGAAGGGGGTTGACGACAAGGGCTTCGAGGACAAGTTGTATAGCGTGGTGGGATTCAAGGAATTTGGGCCGAGCGGTCCGCAGAAAACAATTTTCAAGCCGGCGGATTTTTCCGATTTTCCCGCGGGAATGACGGTGAGCGCCGATCGCGCGCCGGTGTGGACGAAAGATTTGGACGGATTGCTTTTTGGAATTCACAAAGTGAAGAAGAAGGAACCAGGAGACGCCGAGAAAGCCGAGGTGGTTTCCGGTCCCGACCGTGCGGTAGCTGTTGCCGCCGCGCCCGCGCCAGCCGGCGCTGGGGAACCGCTGGCGGAAGACAAAGTTGATCTGGTGGTGTGGAATTGGCAGGACAAGCGGCTGCAATCACAGCAGCAGGTGCAGGAACCGCAGGACAAGTCATTCAGCTATCTTGCGATTTACCGGCCGGCAGAAAAGAAATTCGTGCGGCTTGGCGATGATGAAATTCGGAACGTCACGCCTGCTCGCGAGCAGAGATTTGCGATTGGGCGAGCTGTTGCGCCGTACGAGCTGATGGGAAATCTGGACGGGCGACACTATGAAGACGTTTACACGTTTAATTTGCAAACGGGAGAACGGAAGCTCGCGTTGAAGAAAAATCGATGGCTGGAGGAATTATCTCCGACAGGCGCGGAATTCGCTTTTTACGAAGACGGGCACTATTTCGTTTACGACATGATGACCGGGAAATCCACGAACATCACGAAAACGGTTCCGGCGTCATTTATCGATACAGAAGATGATCACAACGTGGTGAAGCCACCGGCGCCGTTCTTTGGATGGTCGAACGATGGAAAGTACGTCCTGCTTTCAGACAACTGGGACATCTGGCAAATTGCAGCGGATGGAAGCAGCGCGGTGAATCTGACGGTGAACGGGCGGAAAGAGCAGGTGAGATATCGGCGGCCGTCGATTCTGAATGCGGATCAGCATGGATATGATTTGAGCAAGCCACTTTACCTGGATGTTTACGGCGAGTGGACGAAGAAGGACGGCATCGGAATTATTCAACCGGGAAAACCGGGCGTGAATCGCGTGATGTGGGACGACGCGTTTTACGGGCCTGTGCTGAAAGCGAAAAATGCCGACGTGTTTCTGTACACGCGGCAAACGTACAAGGATCCGCCAGACTTTTACGTGACGGACGGATCGATTGCAATTGGGAAAAAGATTACGGATATTGCTGCGGCAGTGAATCAGGATCAATTTCTGTGGTCGAGTGGAACGATCCTGGTGAACTATGTGAGCGCCAAGGGAGACAAGTTGCAGGGCGCGCTCCATCTGCCGGCGAACTACGAAAAGGGGAAAACGTATCCGACGATCGTGACGTTCTACGAGAAGACTTCGCAGAATGCGAATCAGTATTTGCGGCCGGTGGTGCCGGGCGTTGGATTTAACGCCGGAGTTTACACAAGCAACGGCTACGCGGTTTTTTATCCGGACATAACGTATAAGGTGAACGATCCGGGAATGTCCGCGGTGTGGTGCATCGTGCCGGCGGTGAAGGCCGCGATTGCCACGGGCGTTGTGGACGCGAAGCACATTGGAATTCACGGGCATTCGTGGGGCGGATACCAGACTGCGTTCACGATAACGCAGACGGACATGTTTGCAGCGGCGGTTGCGGGCGCGCCGCTGACGGACATGATCAGCATGTACGCGATTGTTTACAAAAACACCGGCACAGGGAACGGTGAAATTTTCGAGAGCAGCCAGGGCCGGTTTACGAGCGGGCCGTGGGAAAACTGGGAGGCTTACACGCGAAATTCGCCGGTTGCACACGCTGCGAATGTGAAAACACCGCTCGTCATTCTAAGTAATGACAAGGATGGCGCGGTGGATTTCACGCAGGGCATGGAGTATTACAACACTTTGCGGCGATTGCAGAAGCCGGTGGTGCTGCTGGAATATCCGGGCGAAAACCACGGACTAGCGCGGTTGCCGAATCAAAAAGATTACGCGGTGCGGATGAAAGAATTCTTCGATCACTTTCTGATGGGGAAGCTCGCGCCGGACTGGTATCAGAATGGCGTGCCGCGGTTGGATATGGAAGATCACTTGAAGGGGCGTCAGCCGGTGGTGAAGACGGCTCCGGCGCCGAAACCGGATTAGCGAGCCGGGTGGGTCTCAGACCGGCCCCTACGGCTACGACGTGAATCATCGCGCGAACTATTGAGAGGAATTTCACTCGCTGCTACTTGGGCACGGAGTTCGTTGACGGCGGAAGGGCGAAGATTTGGATTACGCCGCCTGAGTCAATGGCAAGTTGATTTCCATTGGGGGAAAGGGCCAGGCCCCAGATTTGGTGAAGATGCTCGGAGTTGATTTGCAGGGTGTAAATCCACTGCGCTGCAGCCAGATCGTAAACTTCGACATCGAGCGGCATTTCAGCAGGAATGTCCCCCGTGGACATGTGGATGGCGACGGCGGAGGCGTGGGCGGCTCGGGATTGCGCGTTAGCGTAGGCGGCGCGCTGTTCATCGGCGGATGACGTTGAATCGACGACGGTGCGACTGCCATTTTCTCCGGACGTGAAATCCGGCCGGGCAAATGGCGATAGGTTGAACGCAACGGCGAATCTTCGGCCGTTCGCGGAGGAACGCACTGGCCGGCCAAATTCGTCAAGCCACTTTTCCTTCGAGTACAAGTCCTGAGTGAAACTCACTTTTCCGGCGCGATCCACAACACTAATATTCGTCGGTGAATATACGGCCATTGTGTCGTTATTGATGAATTGCGGCATACCTACGCAGAGATTGCAAATGTTGCGGGCGACGCGGGCCTGGTCTGGATTCTGAATTCGACCAACGGCGGCGGGCGGCGCGTCAGGCATGGCGACGCCGTACTGGACATAGGCACCACTGGGACTGTTCTCGCGCAGGTCATTTCCGCCTGGAAGTTTTTCTGGCGCGAGGATTCCGTTATCCGAAGCGGTGAACACGTCGAGAACGCCGCACGGAACCTGGAAGGATTCCATTGTGTCGGTGTGAACGCTGACACACTGCGCTGAATTGCCGCGAAGAAATTGGACGATGAGAGACTTGCCGCTGGGAGATTCGGCGATTCCACCGAGGGAAGCGGTTGTGGGATGCAGCTCAGACAGAGGAAGTTCTTTGAGCTCTGTCCAGTCCGCAGAATACGAGACGATTTTGTCTGTGGTGAGCAGCAGGAAACCGCCGTTGTGGCGTGGGAAAATTCCGGCGTTCGGATTCTCGATAGGCCAATCGAGTGTGTGGAGAATCTTTCCGGTGAGGGCATCGAGAAAAATTGCGTGAAGGCGGTAGGGGCGAAGGTGATTTGGATCCTCGCGGCGCTGGAGATCGGGAATGTCTTCGCGCGTGACGAAGGTTGTGGCGACGATGCTGTCGCTGACGAATGAAATTGTGTCGAAATTTGCGAAGCCGCGGCGGCGTTGGAGGTCGGGATTATTCTGTGGATAGCCCAGCGATTTTAGATCTGCGCGCCAGAGTGGGTGATCGCTGGAGGCGCGGATCAATTTTAGTTTTGGTTGTTGGGCAGTGGTCAGGGTTGTCACGAAAAGCGCGCAAAGGATTATTGCGAAGCGGGCGTGGTGTTTGTGCGTGAGCCGCATTGATAATCCCTGTATATGATGTGGAGGATAACACCGTTTCATGGTGAGTTAGACACCGCGCACGTGGTTTCCGACAGTATAGGACTGGTCGGAAACGAATACAGGTTGGAGGCGAGTGAATCGCATCCCGCATGACAATATCGGGACCGGCCCTACGATTTTTCGATCACCCGGACGGAAAGGCCTCAGGTCTTTCCGATAAAGTACGCCGGGACGCTAAGTGCGCGAAAGGCCTGGGCTACAGATTGCGTTTATCTCCTGAGATTCTAGGATTGGCTTTGGTGCGCCTTGCTTCGCGACAATGATCATGGCGTGGCCTAGCTTTTCGGTTGTGGTTGCGTATTTTGGGAAGTATCCGGTCAAGAAGGCAGTTAGCGGACTTATTAGATAGTAGAGGATGCGGTAGAGTTTTGTTTTTGATTTGATTCCGTGCATTGGTTGGATGAACGCTGGACGAAACATGTACGCGGTTTTGAACGGCAAGCGGAGTAAAGCGTTTTCTGTTTTGCCTTTTACGCGGGCCCACATTGAGCGGCCTTTCTCTGTGCTGTCGGTGCCCATTCCTGAGACGTAGATGAACGTCATTTCGGGATTGAGCTTTGCCAAAGTTTGCGCCACGCCTAACGTGAGATCGTACGTCACGTGTTGATAGTCGGCTTCTTTCATGCCTGCTGAGGAAACGCCGAGGCAGAAGAAGCAAGCGTCGTAACCGCGTAGCTGGTCTTCGATGGGCGCGAGAGTGTACAAATCCTTGAAAACGATTTCTTGGAGTTTTTCGCTTTGCTGGTTTAGGGGAGTGCGGCCGACTACCAGGACGGTTTTTATTTCCGGGTCGAGCCGGCATTCGCGTAGGACGCCTTGGCCGACCATGCCTGTTGCGCCGAAGAGAATGATTTTCATGTGAAGCTTTTTTCGGTGCATCGCGAGTGCATATTCGCAGGATAGCATTTTGGCGTCGTGATTTTGGCGGATTTAGAGCACTGGGGTAGAGAATTCTGGAGGCTGGGAAGCAGAGAGATATGGAGGCAGGGAGAAGCTAGGCTCAGGCGCCAATCGCTAGATTGGCGTTCCCGGGGATTTCGAGACAGGCACACAGACAGGAATGTCGGTGCTACCCGACCGAATTGCGATTTTCAGAATTTGTCGGCAAATGAGCTGAGATTTAGGTGCCAATTCGAAATGGCACCGGCCAACTTATTCGCGTCACGCGACTTACGAGGATGCTGTGGAACAATGCGCTCCAAATCGCAGCAATTGTTCCACGTGAACCAATTTGACCGAACATGGGATGGAAGGACATGGCAAAGCCGGGTGGCTTGGTAAACTTGCCACCCGGCTTTTCTTCTGAGGAGGATCTATTTCCAGTGCTTTCGAAAAACTTCGCTCAATCCCCCTTGCGCAACCCCAGTTGCTGAACTAGTTCGGCATCAGAACTGTGTCGACGACCTGGATGACGCCGTTGGATTGGAAAACGTTCGCGATGGTGATGGTGGACATGCCGCCCTTTTCGTCGTGTAGGACGATTTTGCCGTCATGCACCATCGCCCAGAGAGAGCCGCCTTCGACTGTCTTCAATTCCGCTTTGCCATTTCCCGCCTTGATGAGCTTCATGATGTCGCCGGTGCTGAGTTTGCCTGCGACAACGTGATAGGTGAGAATTTTGGTGAGCGTCGCTTTGTTTTCCGGCTTCACCAGTGTGTCAACGGTGCCTGCCGGGAGCTTGGCGAACGCTTCGTTTGTTGGGGCGAAAACTGTGAATGGGCCGGCGGACTTCAACGTGTCCACAAGTCCTGCGGCCTTGACGGCTGCGACGAGTGTGGTGTGATCGGCTGAATTCACCGCGTTATCGATGATATCTTTCGTCGGGAACATCGTGGCGCCGCCAACCATAGGGTCTTTTTGGGCGGAGGCAAAGCCGACGCCCATGAGGAACAGCGCGCACACGGCAACTAGAATTCGTGACTTCATTTTGTTTATCTCCCTTGTGTTTTTGGCTTTGTGATTTGGTACCTACACTTGGAGTACGAGGGAGATGGAGATTTGGATTTAACGGATTTGAATTATTTTGAGGGCACGATGGGGGCAGGCAAGCCGGGAGGTTACAGGACAGAATGGCATTGTCAATCACCGCGGAGACGCCGAGGGCGCGGAGGAAGCATCATAAGCGAGAGGCGCGCGGATGAGCGAGATTGAGGAAAAGAAAAACTGGGGAGTGCCGCCATGGGTGATCGATTTTCGGCCGCGATTTGAATTTCACAGAGCAGCGGCGCTGATTCCTGACGAGGTGGATGTCGCGATTGTGGGCGGAGGATTTACGGGACTGGCGGCCGCGGCGTGTGTGCGCCGGCTTGAACCGACGAAGAGCGTGGTGGTGCTGGAAGCGGAATCGATTGGGGCGGGAGCGAGCGGGCAGACAGGCGGGATGTGTCTTGGGGAAACGGCGGCGGGGCCGATGCCGGGATTGGGCGATGTGTTGCGCGGATTTAAGAAAGTGTTACGCGAGCTGGAAGTGGATTGCGATTTGAGTTTGCCGGGGGCGTGCGAGCTGGCGCGGAAAGGGCGCGGTACGAAGTCAGCGATTCATTGGAATGATTCAGGCGACTTACATGTGGTGAAAAAAGTGCGAGGCGGAAGTATTGATCCCGGAAAAATGGTGACCGGACTAGCGCGAGCGGCAGAAAGATTCGGCGCGATGGTTTTTGAGAACGCGCGAGTAGAAGATGCGGTGTTTGATTCGCCGATCCGTTTGCGAGTTGCGGGGCACGATGTGCGGGCGCGGCGAGTGTTATTCGCAATGAACGCGCAGTCGCTTGAATTGAATGGATTGGTGCGGCATGCGGAGCCGAAATTTACTCTGGCACTGGCGACGGAGCCGTTGAGTCGCGAGCAGCTTATGTCGCTAGGATTGGAGTTGCGCAAATCGTTTTACACGGTAGATTTTCCATATTTGTGGGGACGGCTGCTGAACACGAACGGAGTGATATTTGGAAGCGGTCTGGTGCATTTGAAGGATTGGCGGGAGTTTCGGACGCTGGATATAGCGACGGGTGATGCGCGGGATTTGATGACGAGGCTGGAAGATCGCGTGCATGCACTTCATCCGGCGCTGCGAGATGTGGGGGTGACGCATCGCTGGGGCGGGCCGATCCTGATTAGTCCGGAATGGGAGCCGATATTTTCGCGGCATCCGAAGAGCGCGAACGCGCTTGTGATTGGCGCATTTTGTGGTCACGGAGTGGCGCTTTCCGTTTATCTGGGAAACTGGGCGGCTCGGGTGCTGCTGGGGCGGAAAAAATTGCCGAAGTGGGAAGTGACGGCGGATTGAGTCAGGCGGACAACGGCATTGAAAGAATCAGTGACTTCTCCGCCCGCTAAAGACGGGCGGCTTCTCAAGCAACGCATGAGCTAAA
>ODAK010001672.1_pt1 | contig 23833 bp, 13 predicted proteins | sample 1539591 | NCBI WGS metagenome assembly ODAK01 (sample SAMEA3539303, study PRJEB22396) | soil metagenome | biome: tundra; feature: field; material: soil | place: USA | collected 2010-05 | depth 0.15 m | reverse complement strand
CAGTCAGAACCAGCACCCAACAAGTATCTACGCTGGTTACCTATACATGCGGTCGCAGCACTAGCCGTATCTGCCGCCGAGCATTCCCACGTCGTCTCCGCCAACTATTCCTTGCAGATTCGGCGCGCCTCTATTTACACGACAGCATTCAAAGATATTTCAGAAACCACCAGCGGCCGCAATAGCGGTATGCAGTTTGGAGTCACCGTTCCGTTTGGCAGGCGAAGCTCGGTGAATGTGAGTGCGACCACAGATGGGAATGGGCAGTTGCAAGCGCAAAAATCGGCGGCTCTGATCGGCGAGTGGGGTTACGACGCCTTCGTCTCCGCCGGAAACTCGAACCATGCCTTTGGCCAGGTGCAATATAAATCGCCGGTGGGCATGTTTACCGCCGGCCTCGACCAGACTGCTGATGCAACAACTCTGCGGTTGGAATCGCAAGGTGCTTTCTCTTTTGTAGACAGAGGGTTCTTTGCGTCGAACACAATCTACGACAGCTTCGCAATTGTGGATACCAATCCCATCCCGCATGTTCACGTACTGCAAGAAAATCGCAACGTGGGCAGCACCAGTTCTTCAGGACGGCTGCTGGTACCGGATATGCGCTCTTTCGATCTGAATCATATTGCTATCGCGGCTACCGATATACCACCGGACGTGACGATCGACATGGCCACGCGAGAAATGCGCCCTCAGGACCGATCAGGCGTCGTGGTCAAGTTTCCCGTAAAGATCAGTCACGGTGCGTTGCTCAAACTTGTAGATGAGGTTGGTGTTCCCATGCCGATCGGCACAAGTGTCACGCTCCGGTCCACGGGCGTGTCCTTTCCCGTCGGATATGACGGGGACGCGTACCTGGAGGATCTTGGCTCGCATAACGAACTCATCGTCGAAAGCGTAGACGGAAAACGGTGCAGCATTTCTTTTGACTACAAGCCTGTAGAGGGAGAAATTCCGTTGATTGGGCCACTGCGCTGCGCACCGAGGAAGCCATGATGCGAAAGATTGCAGTTGCGCTCTTCGTACTATTTGTCTGTGGGGCCCAGCATGCTGCTGCGCAGGCGTGCACGCTTTCCGTTACGGCAATGAATTTTGGAATCTACAACAGCGTTCTGCTCAATGGCACTGCTTCCGGGACGGTAAATTGCGCCGGCGCATGGGACATTCCGTTCGATGCCGGCACGGGAGCAGGCGGAACCGAAACCGTTAGGAAAATGACTGGCCCTGGCGGCGCCGAGCTGAGCTATCAATTGTTCACGAACGCGGGGCGGACAACCAATTGGGGCAACACCACCGGTAACGAGTTAACGGGAACAGGCAACGCGAATATCACCGTATATGGCCAGATCCCGGCCGGGCAATATGTCGCACAGGGGACTTACGTTGATACCATCTCCACAGCGACAACGTCGTTCACCGTCACTGCGGTAATTCAGGCTACCTGCACAATCTCGGCCAATAATCTGGGCTTCGGCACTTACTCGGGCGCGCTGCTTGCTTCCACATCGACTATCTCGGTTACTTGCACCAAGGCCGCCACTTACAACCTCGGTTTAAGTGCAGGACTGGCAACCGGAGCAACCGTAACTAAGCGAAGTATGATTGGTCCAGGTTCTTCTTTGTTGAATTACAAGCTTTTTAATAACTCGGGATACACCTCCAATTGGGGAAATACCGTGGGCACCGACACGTTAGCCGGAACCGGTACTGGCGCTGCCCAACCTCTCACGGTTTATGGGCAGATCCCGGCCGGGCAATTTGTTCGCCCCGGAAGCTACGCCGACACAATTACTGCCACTCTCACCTACTGAGGGAGCAATTAGCCCTCCCTCTATCTCGGTTTAGTGTTTGTGGTCGACACATGCGGATTGGCAGATAGCATGAGCGACATAGCCGGCCGCAGTAGCGAAGGCTCTGCCTTGCTGGTCCATTGCAGCAGAGGATGGATTAATACCCTCAGTTATAATTCCACCGTCCCACGGGCTGGCGCGAAGGATCTTGAGCGCTTGATCGTGTCCGATGGCGAGCGATAGATGATCGGCGACGGCCCACGACGTGGTGAAGGGTAGTCGATAGCTGCCGGGCAGGCCGAACTGTTTATCGGCGTAGGCATACTGATAAGCGCTCGAGTGCAGCCAATGATAGGTGCGCGCAAAGATGGGGTCGATCTCTTGAACAAATCCCAAAGAAGGCAGTCTCATGAGCGCGCCCGGCGGAATTTCAGTGAAGGCAAAGTGTGCGCCGTCGGTGGCGGATGCAAAGATCGGCCCATCACTGGCTGGGGCTGCCGTAGAGATGCAGTGCGCAAGGATGGCTGCATGCAATGCCGTAGCACGTTGCGTCATATCTGCGGCTCTCTCAGCGTCGCCTAGTTGAGTAAAAAGTGCAGCAGAGTCGAGCAGCGCGCGCCATGTGAGCACGTTGTCGTAAGTGAGATACGGCATGGGCTGATATTCATCCTGCGAGTCCTGCAGAGAGGAATAGAGACCCGTCTTGGAGTCGGAGCGAGCGAGGATTCTGTCGCATAGAAAAAGAATCGCGTCGCGGTGCTCGCGCAGAAAGACCGTGTCGTTGGTCTGCTTTATGTATTGCGCGAGCGCGATCAGCGGTGCTACCGCTTCGTCGAGTTGAAATCCATCTTCAAGAACTACACCATCGATAAAGCGGCTGTGGGTGCCGGTGTTGCGAAGCTGAACCGTTAGCGCGTATAGCAAAGCCTCGCGTGCCATGGTGGGATCAGTGTCAAGCAACGCAGGAAAGCTCCAGAGCATTGCGTCGCGATCCCAGTATGCAGCGGATACGTAGTAGCGCGGACTGCGCGAGGTGATGCCGATCGTCTGTTCCGTGTCAATTGTCTTGCCCCACGCATAGAGCTCGGTGAAAAGAAAATTGCGATTCATCAGCGCATCGAGATCGGGCTGGCCGGTCGAGCGAGTGCGGCTTCTGCACCAGGATGCGGTTCGCTGCAGCATGCCTTCAGAGCCGTAGCGATCCAGCATTTCCCGCAAGGCTCGAGACGCATGCGCAGCGCTGAACTCTTCGACTCCCACGCCGAGAATAAAGAGGGATTCCGCAGCCTGGCCTGGCGCCAGGGTGACTTTGCGGCTTGCGTTGAACGCAGGTGCACCCGAGAGAGGTGGGGAAGTAAATTGCGCCTGCGATCCGGGGTGGATTACGGACCATGCGAAGTGAGTATCGCTCGTGATGTAGCTGAATACCTCGCCGGGCGACACCCATGGCGCTTCACCGACAGTTCGTTCGCCTCGTAAGGTGACGGGAACATAGGTGACGCGAGCGACCGATCCAAACGAGCCCTTGAGGCCGAGTTCCGCAGCGACCGGTGCGTTGCGGTGGTTAGTCAGGGTGATGCGAAGAAAGGCCGCTCGGGAACCGGGAGGCGCGCACCAGGTGAGAGTTGCATCGAGACCGTCGACGGTGAGATGAGCGGTGGGAATCCAGTATTCGATGAGTTCCCAGGACGGGTTGCGAAAAGGAAAAGGCTGCCCATCGATGGTGAAGTAAGGCTGCAACACCGGCGCGCCTCCATCACCCATGACCTGCAGCAAGCCGCGGTCACGCATGGATAGCACGTTGAAGGTGCCCAGGGCTCCGTCGATGGCGCGGATGTCGGGCAGCGCGATCCACTCATTGCCGGTGGGCAACACATCCTCCGGTTTGAGCAATAGCGCGGTGCGGCGGCCGGCATCGGAGGCAAACACGGTTGAGACGAAGAGAAGAATCAGCCCAGCCAGAATCGCGGTGCGTCTGGGTCTCAAACAAGCTAAGGCATTCGTTCGTTCGGCCATCATTCAGTCCGCCTTTTGGGGTCGAAGTGTCGCCGTCAGCATACACGCTCGGTCGTCCGGGGCTGGGCCTTCGAGGTTTCGGCCGTAAAGCGAGGCGCCCTACGCAAAAAAGTCCGTCGTTCGCGTCGCTTTTACAGATTTCGAGTGATTAAGCGATTTAGCTTTTCCTGTTCACTAAAGTCTCTACAGGCTGTCGGACATTGAAAACAAAAAGGTTGACAGTCGAATCTCGCGAGTGTTACCAATACGGCCGTTGCACAATCGATTGTGCTGGATGCGCATTCGATTGTGCATAGCTTCCCGAAAACAAGGACCAAATTAACTGGCCGCAAACCCGTAACCTCTTTCAGGAGACAGTAATGCATCCGTACAAAGCTATTTCCGCTGCCAAGATTTTCTGGAATGAACTGAAATCGAGGGCTACCATTCCGGCCCTCATGGGCGCGCTCATTCTAGTAGTAAGTGTCACATCCGCTCATGCGCAATATCGAGCCAGTCTGCAGGGCACGGTGGCCGACTCGGGTGGCGCTATGGTTCCGGGAGCACAACTCTCCTTAACCGACAAAGAGACCAATCGAACGATCACGGCCGTGAGCGATCCTTCCGGCAATTTCAACTTCAATGAACTCGCGCCAAGCACATATACGCTCGTGATTTCTCGTGACGGCTTCAAGAAAAAGCAGCTGGACAACGTGAAGGTTCTGGCTGAGCAAGCGAATGCGCTGAACGTCCAACTGGAGCTGGGCGGGGCGTCTGAGACCGTCACGGTCAATGCCGGTGAAACTGCCCTGATCGATACGGAGACGGGCAATGTAAGCGGAACCATCGATCAGAACGATATTGCCAAGATGCCTTCCTTTGGTCGCGACGTCTTCCAATTGGTTCAATTGGCGCCGGGTATGTTCGGCGACGGCTCGCAAGCAGGTGGCGGCGGCACCAACAGCCTGCCGGGCAACCAGGGCGATGGCGGATCAACCTCCACTGCTGGTGTCTTTCAAACGGAAAACAAGCCGCAAGTTTTCGGCGGCGGCGGTCGCAACGACACCAATGGCATTTCACTTGATGGCGTAAGCATCACAAGCGTCACTTGGGGATCAGCCGCTGTTATCACTCCCAGTGAAGATTCGATCAAGCAAGTGAAGGTCGTCGCCAACGACTACGACGCTGAGTATGGCCGCAGCAGCGGCGCGCAGATCCAGGTGATTTCGCAGAATGGCACCAATAACTTCCATGGCACCGCTTTCATCAAAGTCGATCGGCCCGGTTTGAATGCAAAGCAGCGCTGGGATCCAAACAACAACCCGCAGCGCGATTCGAGCCGCTTTAACCAATTGGGTGCTTCACTTGGTGGACCCATTCTGCACGACAAGGTGTTCGGCTTCTTCTCTTACGAAACGGTGCGGAACTTTGCATCGTCTACGGGAGGAGGCTGGTATGACACGCCGAGTTTTGACAGTTCGGCGCCAACCGGGAGCATCGCTTCGAAGTTCCTGACCATCAAGGGAGCCGGAGCTGTATACACCAAGATACTTGAAGGCCCGAGCGATCATCACCAATGCGCAGACGTCAACCTGATTCAAGGCGTCAACTGCAACTGGATTCAAGGACAGGGGCTCGATCTTGGCAGTCCCCTCAAGAACTTCGCTCTCGGCGCGCACGACCCGTCATACGGCGGGAAAGATTCAAAGACAGGAGTCTACACGCCTGGGCTGGGCGGCGATGGCACCGGCGGCCCGGAGAACTTCGACGGAAATGCCGATCTGTTTTTTGTGGCCACGACTAATCCCACTCAGAACATCAACACGCAGTACAACGGGCGCCTTGACTTTCAAGCCACCGGCAAAGATCTGCTGACTGCCAGCCTCTACTATGTTCCTGTAACCAACTCAAGCTTTAACGGCCCAAATCGTGCGTCAAACATCTTCCACCATAATGCAAAAAACTATTCAACGGGCGCGGTATGGAGCCATACCTTCTCCGGCTCAATGTTGAATGAAGCGCGCGCCGATATGGCAGGGTGGAAGTGGAATGAACTGGCAGACAACCCGCAGTCGCCGCTCGGTCTGCCGGACGCGGTCATCACCAGTTCCTACAATGGCCCCGGTGGCTCCTTCGGATCGACCGAAGGCACTACATTCAACGTCAACAGCAGTAATAGCGATCAGTTTGGCCCCAGCATCGGGAGCATCTTCGATCAGTGGACGTTGAATTTCAAAGATGTCGTGACCAAGGTTCAAAAGAGCCACAATTTGAAATTTGGCGGCCAGTTTACCAAACTGGCATACCTCGACGCACCCACATGGGATGGCGAGCCAACGTATAACTTCAATAACCTTTGGGACTTCCTCAACGACGCTCCGCAACTAGAGAGTATTACGGCCGACCCTCGCACCGGTCAGCCTTCGATCTTCCGCAAGGATGATCGGCAGAACCTTCTGTCATTCTTCGCACAGGACGATTGGAAGATCAAGCCGAACCTAACGGTAAATCTCGGTCTTCGCTGGGATTATTTCGGCGGCATGTACGAGAAGAAAGGCAACGAGCCAAATGTTCGCCTTGGCACAGGCTCAGCTATTCTAAGCGGTCTGTACATCAAGCTGGGCGGCAACCAGGTTCAGGCGCCCAAGGGAAACCTCGGACCGCAAGTTGGCTTCGCGTGGAGCCCACTTCACTTTCAAAACAAGCTCGTAGTTCGCGGTGGATTTGGCCTCGGATACAACGGTTTGGAACAAGCGATCACGACCAATACCCGCAACAATCCGCCCTTCCTGGCAAACGGCTCCAGCCTGGTTGGATCTCAGATTTTGTATGGCACCGCGAGCAACATTTACCAGGCGGGTGGGCTTCCTGCCAATCCCAACATGATCACGTCTTTTAACTCGGCCAACCTGCCGATAAACGGAATTCCAACGGGGATCACCGGCGTCGATCCCAATCTGCCGACAGCGTATGTGTACCATTACTCACTGCAGGGCCAGTACGACGTAGGTCATCAGTGGGTCGCGACTCTTGGATATCAAGGCAGTCTCGGGCGCCATTTGCCGTTGCAGACTAATCTCAACAACAAATTTGCGCCGCAAATTCTTTCCGGGGCTATCGCGTTCAATCCGATCGTGAACTCCATCGACTGGTACGAGGACACGGGCTCTTCGAGCTTCAACTCGCTCCTCGCAGAGATGCGTCACCAGTTCTCCCACCAGTTCGAAGCGGACGTCCAGTATCGTTGGGCGAAGTCACTGGATAACGGGTCGGGTCCGTACACAACACCGGACTATGAGTTTCTGCCCGGATACAATTGGGGTCCTTCGGACTTCGACGCGCGCCACATGCTCAAAGTCTTCGGTATATGGTCCCCGGTACTCTTCCACGGCAGCCATGGATGGATGGAGAAGACCGTTGGTGGCTTCACTTTGAGTGGCATTCTGAATGTTCACTCTGGATTCCCATTCAATCCGACGTTTGGCGGCCTTGGCTGCAATGCGTTTTACCAAAACAGCGGCAACTGCAATCTGCGCGCGGCCAGCTATCTAGGTGGAGCGAGCCGAAGCCAGAGCACAGACACGTTCAAGACGGTGGCCGGTCACTTCCCAAATGGAGGGCCGAGCTACTTCACTCCGCCTGCTGTCGTAAAAGGAAACTCCTGGACTACCGACGTCGCGCCCGTGCCTACGGCACTTCCAGGTACTCCTGGCATTCAGCGCAATTCGTTCTATGGTCCGCGTTATTCAGACGTGGATATGACTGCCACCAAGGCATTTGGCTTGCCGCGCATGAGGGTGTTAGGAGAAAGTGCGCGGCTTGAGATTCGCGCCAACGCCTATAACCTCTTTAACAAGCTGAATCTCTTCAACGGTGGACTTGACACCAACATCACCGATGCGACGTTCGGCAAAATCACAGGCTCAAACGGCGTTCTCGGCTCACGGACGATCGAGATGGAAGCTCATTTCAAGTTTTAGACGAATGCACTCTCTGCCTAGATCAAACCAGATTTGGGCAGTGAAATTAAAGTTCAATTGGCCGTCGGCAATGCCTGTACAGTGGGCGATTGCCGGCGGCTTTTGATTGTGCGATATCGTGGTGGAGGCGCAGTCCTGCGGGCGACGCGCCTACAATCAGAACTGCGTTTGCTGGACAGCTGTAGTTCTCGATGAGCGCAGAATATTGATTGCGATTTGGATATTGGAGAAGTGCAGGCGATGAGTTGCCGGGCTATCGTTCGTGGTTGTGGACAGTTGATTGCGCAGTCGCTCTTCGTTATGATGTTGGGAGCGTTGAATACCTACGGGCAAAACGCTGGTTCCCCGGTGCAGAAATTGCCGCCAACAGATAGCCACATCCAATTTGAAGAGATTGCCGCGAAGGCGAAGCTGCACTATGTAACCGCGACGTCGAGCACTGAGAACAAGAATCAGCCGCAGACCATGGTGGCCGGCGTGGCGTTGCTCGATTATGACGGCGATGGCTATCTCGATATCTACATGGTAGGCGGCGCTTCGATTCCATCGCTGATTAAGGATTCGCCGGTGTATTGGAATCGCCTCTTCCATAACAACCATGACGGAACATTTACTGACGTGACGGCGAAGGCGGGTGTCGCCGGTGCCGGTTATGGCAGCGGCGTTGCAGTGGGGGACTACGACAACGTCGGCAGGCCGGATATTTTCCTCGCCAACGTTACGGGCAACCAGCTGTTTCATAACAATGGCGATGGCACTTTTACCGATGTGACGGTGAGCGCAGGATTGGAAGGCGCGAAGCTCAACGGCAAGAAGATGTGGGCGGCCGGCGCTGGTTGGTTCGACTACAACAACGACGGGCTGCTGGATCTTTTTGTAGTGAACTACTGCAAGTGGGAAGCAAACAAGGATCCAGTCTGCATGCTGAAAGATGGCGTCCGAGGGTTTTGCCATCCCAAGCTCTACGAGCCTCTGCATAACACGCTCTATCGCAACAATGGAAACGGGACATTCACGGACGTGTCGAGCGAGACAGGAATTGCGCAGTATTTCGGCAAGGGAATGAGTGTGACCTTTGCGGACTACGACGGCGATGGATACCTCGATGCTTTTGTCGCCAACGATACGACGCCAAATTTTCTGCTGCACAATCTGCATGGAAAGAAATTTGAAGATGTGGCGGTGCAGGCCGGAGTGGCTTATGCAGCCGATGGAGGATCGCTCTCCGGGATGGGTGCGGACTTCCGCGATGTGAATAATGACGGACGGCCAGACATCTGGTATTCGACGGTGGAGCACGAAGAATTTCCCTTATTGATCAACGCGGATAAAGGCGACTTTCTGGATATGACTGTTGCGAATGGACTGGCGAAGACAACCGATATGTCGGGATGGGGCGACGGCATGATGGACTTCGATAACGACGGATGGAAAGATCTGTTTGTGGCGCGATCAAATGTGATGGACAACATCAACGCTGCAAATCCTGCGCGGCGGTATGAAGAGCCGAACGCAATTTTTCGGAATATGGGGCGGGGGAAATTCAAGGATGTGAGCGCGACGGCGGGAACGGACTTTCAGAAGGAGGCTGCGCATCGCGGGGTAGCATTTGGTGATCTCGATAACGACGGTCGCATCGATATGGTTGTCTCTGTTCTGAACGGGCCTGCTGAGATATTTCACAACATCTCACAGACGAGCAACCACTGGATTCTGTTGAAACTGGTGGGAAAAAAGAGCAATCGCATGGCGATCGGAGCCCAAGTAAAGGTTACGGCTGAGGACGGTTCAGAACAGTGGAACGAAGTTACGACTGCGGTCGGCTACGCGTCGTCGAGCGATCCGCGCGTGCATTTTGGGTTAGGGATGAACAAGAGTATCAGGGAGATCGAGATTCGCTGGCCCAGCGGAATACGGCAGATCCTGCACGATGTCCCCGTCGACCAAATACTGGAAATTGAAGAGGCGGCCAAGTAAAGCTGAGAGAACAGTGAGGAGCCGCGCGGCAGCATCGCCGTTTGGGATCAGTAGGTCGCCTGACTGTCAGACAAAGGCTGTTTGTTGAGACGTTCGAAAGCAGCGCGCGCTGAGGCAGCTTCCTGCCTTCGGCCTGCGCGTGCATAAGCAGAGCCTAGTGCGAAGAACACTCTCTTTTCGTTAGGGAAGGATTTCGCAGCGATCTCTAACTCTGGAATGGCCTTCGAAAATTCATTGGTGTCGAGCAACAACAGGCCCAGTAGATAGTGCGCGAACGGCTGCTGAGGATTGAGACTTGCGGCTTGCTGGGCGTAAGGCAACGCCGCCGCAGAGTCCACCTTATACAGCGCGGCCGCGATTTCAAGGCGTGCTTCGACATTGTTTGGATCGTGCTCAATTACTTTTTTGAACTGCTCAACCGCTTTGGGGATATCGTTCTGTTGCACGAGTGAGAGTCCGTATGCGTACCGGATGTTGGGGAAATCGGGATTCTCGCCGAGGAGAGTTGCGTAAGCCTCATTCGACTCAGGAAACTTCTTCAGCGTCGAGAGACAGGCTGCAATTCCAATTCGCTGAATGAAGGCTGTATTCGCTGCACTCATAGGGTTGGACTGCGCCGGTGATTTGCGCAGGACTGCCATCCCGATCGCTTCCATCGACTCATCACTCCTGATGCCCAATTTGCATAACAGTCCAAGTGCGTTGGATGCAGCTTTGAACTGGCCGCCGCGGAGCAGTAGAACGCCTTCGTGATAAAGCACCACTGGCTGCAACTGCTGATCGGTCGCTACCCCGAGAGACAGACCGGCGCGCAGATTCTTGAGGGCTTCTACGTCCTGCTTTAATTCGAACTGACAAAGGCCCAGCATTGCCAGCGCCGTGCCGTCCCTGGGCGCGAGAGGAGCGACTCTCTGAAAATCGCGTGCGGCAGATTTGTAGTCGTTGAGATCATATTCAATGGTCGCGAGGGAGAACCAGCCCCCTGCCCATTTCGGATGGAGCGACAACGCTTTTCGGTAGAGAGATGCGGCCTTGTCCAAGTGGTCATTTTCGCGAGCGATCGCGGCGCGACGAGAGAGCTCATCGAACTGAGCGGTCGAATGCGGCTGAGTCAAAGCTTGACCGAAGCCTATCAAATTAACGCTGAGAAGGCACACGATGGTGCACCAACTTGTGCGGGCAGAGCGCGCCAGTACCTTCATGGACGGGTTCGATTTCATGCGCCGGTTGTGCACCAGAATTGAGCCTAACGGATGAGGCGCGGGATTTGCACGCGCCGACACAGAAATCAGATCCATGATCTGTTCGGATTAGTCGTCCACGTCCGGGCAGGGCGCGATGACGTGAGTGGCAGCATGAGAGGTGGATTTGCGCACGACCAGCCTTGGATAGACGGTGATGACTGTGGGCCGCGGGCTGGGAATCTCATCCCGAATCAGTGATAGGAGCGTACTGGCCGCGGCCTGGCCCATGGCGCGCAAGGGCTGGTGGATGGTCGTGAGAGACGGGTGCGTGGTTGAAGCGATCAGGACATCATCAAAGCCCAGCACGGAAATGTCTTTAGGGACACGCAGGCCGTGTTCGCGCAACGCTAGAATGGCGCCGATGGCAGTTACGTCATTGAACGCAAAGATCGCAGTGAAGCTGCGATTGCGGCGCAGAAGCTCCTGCGTTACTTCACGACCAGGGCGCGGGCCGGGCTCGGGGTTCTCAAGCTGAATCACAAGCTTGGGATCGATGGGAAGATCAAGTGCGGCTGCTGCTTTAACGATGGCTTGCCAACGTGAGTTGGTGTCCGAACTGAAGGCCTGACCTTTAATGAACGCGATCTTTTTGTGGCCGAGCAGCTTCAGGTGCGAAAGCGCCTGATGCGCCGCCAGTTCGTGATCAAGCTCGATCGTGATCATGCCCTTGTGCCGCTTATGGCCGGATACTGCGACGAGGGGAATAGGCAATTCTTCATCGATCGGCGTATCGATCGCGATGATCCCCTCGACGGAACGGGCGATCATGGAGCGAAGGAGACTGATCAGCAGTTCGGCACGGTGGCGATGGCTCACCACAAAATAGAAGTAGCCATCCTTCAGTAATTCATCCTCAACGCCAGTGAGAACGCCTGTCGAGTAGCCTTCGCTTATCTCCGGGACAATCACGCCAATGGTGAACGTGCGCTTTTGACGCAAGCTCCGGGCGACGGAGTTGGCGGAGTATCCATAGAGCGCCGCCGCATGCAGCACGCGCTCCTGTGTTTCCTTTGCAATGCGATGCGCAGTGGCTGCGCCATTCACGATGCGCGAGACAGTGGACTGAGAAAGCTCGAGAATGTTGGCGAGCTCTTTCAGAGTGATCGGCTTAAGTGAGTTATTGGCCAAAAGGCGTGGTCTCCGTAAGTACCTGCAAGGGATGTTTGCGACTGCAGTTGGTTAAACGAGTGCTAAACATGAGCTGAAGACGAAGCTGTTGCACTATGAGTCGCTACCCCTTCCCATGAAATCCGGCACGCTGCATCGCGACTCCGGCGCCAGGGTTGCGCATGAACGCGTTCCACACGAAGCCGGAGCGGAGGTTTTCAGCCATCAGCACCGAGATACCCTGGTCGATGCCGAGCACATCCGGGTCGTACCAGTTGGCCGCAGGATGAAAAGCATCGACAAAGCCATAGCGACCCCACGCTTGCTTGCCCCACTTCGCTCTCATGGCTTTTAAAACTGAGATGCAGTCAGTGGGCAAAAACGCGAGAGAACCAGCGGCCGCGCATGGAATAACAGTACCATCGAGCGGACCCTGCGCCGGCGGCCCACCCCAGGCTGTGTATCCGTCTGCATAGTCAGACGCCGAGATGCCCCAGTAATCTTCGCTGTACCATTTCGGATAGGAGAGGCAGAAGGCTTTGTGTGCGCGGGTCGCAGTGACTGAGTTGTCAAAATAGTTGGTGTAAGCGTCGCGTTTGTCGCGGAAATCGAACCAGGCTTGCGAGTATTGATGAGTGAAGATAGGGTCATCGCCGCTGATGAAGTTATAGCCCTGATAGTGAATGGTGGGGCGCTTGAAGTTGTTCCAATATTGCCCAGGCACAGGATGGGTGGGCGAGCCGATGGCCAAAAGATAGATCATCATCAGTTCGCAATAGTGTTCCCAGCGCGCATCGAGGAAACCCTTGTCGGGGTGCCAGCCCATGGAGAATGTTTTGCCTCCGTTCAGCATCCAGGGCCAATCAACGCGCTCGTAGATTTGCTGTGCGGCAGATTTGATTTGCGGATCGTCGAAGTAGGCGTGAGCGGTGAGCACTCCGCAAAGTAGCAGGGCAGTATCGATCGACGAGAGTTCCACGCCTGGCACCCGCTGGCCGGTTTCGATATCGCTGAAGTGATAGAAGAATCCATGGACTTCAGGGAAATGGTTCAGGTGCCAGTTCAGCGTGGTCTTTACGCGTTCAACGATCTGCGCGTGCGGCAGGTAGCCGCGGCGATCGGCAATGCATAAGGCGGTTAAGCCGAACCCTGTTGCAGCGATGCTGGCCATCTTGCGCGGATCGCGTGATCCGCGGAGATCATTGCGAGCCCTGTCAAGCACCTGGCCCGTGACCGGGCTAGCCTGTTCCCAGAAGAACAATGTGCCCTGGCGTTCCAGGTCGTCGAGAAACGCTTCGTCTTCCTTGGTTGGCTGCCAGCTACCTTCTGCGTTGGCTAACCACGGCGGGGCGAGAGAACAACCGGCTGCGAGTGCAAGGTATTTCAGTAACTCTCGTCGCTTCAGGTTCCAGAGCGCGTGTTGTTGGCTCATTGCCTACTCCCATTTCAATCTTCGCCTTTGTCGTTCGCTACTTCACGGGAATCTCGATTAGTGCGAGTCCATTGACGGGCAATTGCATCTGCAACTCACCTTTACTCAATTTTTGCGATTCGGCTGCGGGCAGGGAACTGGCGTCATTAAGCTGTTGAATCTGACGTTGCGTTGGATACTTAGGACTCCCCATGGCGCGGTAGGTGGCCATGGGATTGCCGTGTGCTTCATCGACGCGCTGAATGGTGATGTCGGCGTTTGGCGCGACGCCTTTAAATTTGAGACGCAGTGTAATGGGCATACCTTTGGTAATCTGGTCCATGTCGACGAGGTTCCACGCAGCGATGACGAGGGTGCCATCCTTGCGACGTGTCACGAGCAGATTGTCGCCTGTATTGGCGATCCTTTCATTGCCGAGCAGATGCAGGAGCGAGAACTCGTAGAAGCTCGGTTTCTTAATCATGCTTGAGGCGATCAGGCCAAATCCACCGTCGAAAGGCTCCCTGGTGACACCGTTCTCCTCGAAGACGTCGTCGAAAGTCCACCAGGACATCATTGTCACCGCGCCATCGCACTGGCTGATGTCCCGCGCGAGGGCAGGGCCAACGTACCAGTTGTCGCGCGCGTTCAAGTCGCCATACGAGGGGACGTTCCACTCCGTCCAAAACAGCGGCAAGACAGGCGAGGCCGACCCGCGAATTTCGTTATGCACCTTCTTGATGGCGCGGCAGACACGGTCGCGCATGGGAATATCTTCGTCGGTGCCGAACATGTCTTTGACCGTATCGTCGGCATAGCCGTGCGTCGAAACAAAATCGATGGGAACATGCTGTTGATTTACGTGAGCCAAAAATTCGGGAATCCAGTGAGCGGCGGCAGTGGAAGGGCCTCCGACACGAAGCTTCGGGCTCACGGCTTTGAGCGTGCGCGCGGTGTGATCGTAAACCTCGAAATAGGTAGCTTGTTTGGGCTTGCCGGCCCAGAAATCAATATTGGGCTCATTCCATACTTCGAAGTACCACTGGGATACTTCGTCGATTCCATAACGATCAATAAGGTGCTGCGCAAACTCGCGGATCAGCATGTCCCACTTTGCATAGTCCTTAGGTGGGGCTACGTTCTGCTTGTACCAGAAGGGATGAATCGCCTCGCGCGCTGCCAATTTGCGTGGCATGAAGCTGATCTCCACGTAAGGGCGCACGCCGCGGGCGAGGAGGCCATCGTAGATTTGGTCTACGTAGGAGAAGTTGAAAATAGGATTGCCCTTTTCGTCTTCGTCGTAGACACCGACCTCGTCGTGAAAGATGGCGTGGAAGCGAACATAGCGCATCCCCACGTGATCGTGAACCTCTTCGAGGTCCTTGCGGTAGTTGTCGCGCAGCGCGAGCACCGCTCGCCCAGAGCCAAACATCTGCTCCCAGAAATGCGGAAAAGCATGTGCAGGGGCGTTGGCGTCGATGGAGATGGATGTTGTCTGATTTTGGGGTCGCGCAGAGCAGCACACTGCCACGATGGCGAGCGCGATTGCGGTGCGGCTTGTGTGGTTAATTTTCAGAATCGTCATAGCGTGCTCGTTTTATGGCGACGTCGAATTAGGATCACGAAGTGAACCAGCTATTTGTGATCGATGGGGTCGATTGCAATCGCACTGTCTTCCAAACCGATCCACTGTCCAGGGTCGATTTCGGCGAGGAGCTTACTGTTCGGCGCGATGTGCACAATCGATTGTGCACGGGGTCATTGGTATCACTCGATACTTTCGCTGTCAAGGTCCAAAAGGACTGCTGAGCATTCGACCGCGCAGAGGGCTCCGTCGACCACACGCGGCGCTTGGCAGCAACCAAACCCATCTAGTTTGTTGAGCCGATCAAATCGCGGGCGGGTCAGTTCCCGGTAGCCGCATCGAGGTTCTGAAGCATCTTGCCGATCTCCGGGTTCGACATAAAATTTTTCCAGACCAGCCCCGTGCGGTAGTTTTCGATCATGACAACGATAGGCGCCTGGTTGAGGCCCATGTAGATCGGCGCGACCCAATTGGCCGACGGGTTGTAAGCGTCGCGCAGGCCATAGATACCCCACATGCGACTGCCCTCATCGCGGTAGTAGTGCTTGAGTGCTGCCATCGATGCCTCTGGAGTGTACGGAAATGAGGCGAGCGCACCAGTGGGAGTGATGGTACCGTGATCGTCGGCGTCGTCGGGGGCCTGCGCCGTGTATCCATTGGGGCCGTCACTGGCAGTCAGTCCCCATGCATCGGGACCATAGCCTAGTTCGTGTTTCGGGTTCGCCGTGGAATAGGCACGGTTAATCAGCGCGATGTTGCGATTGTTGTCGAAATAAGATCGGGTGAAGCGATCGTGAAGGCTGTGCGGGTCGAATCCCATGAAGGAGTAATGGGTGAAGAACAATGGACCGCCGAGACCGACGCCGACATCAAGCTTGATGCCGTAGTAGGTGTGACCATTGCCATAGTGGTTTCCATCGGTGATTCCGGACCAACCATGGCGATAGCTGAGCGCGCGTTCAGATTGGGCCGCCCAGCCCGAGTAATAGAGAGTCGCCGGCACCGAATGGCTTGGCGACGCAATGCCGAGAAGGTAAGTAATCATGACTTCGTTGAATCCGATAAGGGGATGGTGAATTTGAAAACCCCACTGCGGTGACCAGTGCCAATAGAGAAAGTCGCTCGTGGGAGTCTCGCGATACCAATCCCATTCGACTGATTCCCAGAGCGCAGTGATCTTGCCGTAGAGTGACTGCTCGCCTGCGGTGGGCCCGTGGAAGAATTGCCGCGCTGCCAGCAGGCCCTGCATGAGGAAGGAGGTTTCGACGAGGTCGCCGCCATTGTCGAGCATGCCGAAAACGGGCATGGTATGGCCGGTGCTGCCATCCATGTAGTGCGAAAACGCGCCGTGATAGCGCTGCGCGTGGGCGAGGAAGTCGGCAATTTTCGTGAGCCGCTCGATGCCCTGTTCGCGAGTGATGAAGCCGCGGTCAACGCCGACCATGAGGGCCATGATGCCGAACCCGCTGGCGCCAGTGGCGACGACACGATCGTCGCCGGGAAAGTTTTCCCGCGCCATGCCGGATTGGGGATCTGCTCCCTCCCAGTAGTAGTGGAAGCAGGCCCGCTGGAGCATGGTGAGCAGTTCGTCATCCGTGAGTTCATGCGCGGATGCAGTGACGGGAGCAGACAAGGCGGAGTTGTGAAATTGCCGATCCGCAGCGGCGATTTTGTATTCGGCGCGGACGCCGGCTTTACCGAGAAAGTCCTCGTAACGATAGATGCCCGGGATCTGGATTCCGATGGGAACGAAGTCGCCGCCGTCAAGCGAACGGTAGATTACATAGCGCGCGGGCGAGTCTTGAGGCGCATCCCACTCAAGCTCCACGTGTCGGTCGTACCCGGTGGCGCGCAGATTGTTTGGAGTTGGCGGGGCAGCAGAAGCTTTCTCGTCGTCATCGACGCGGATCTCATCGACGATGAGCGTGTGACGCACGTTGTCTGCGCGACCTTGATGAAAGGTGATGCTCTGCAGATATTCAGGCTTGAAGGGATAGATGGATGCGGTGCGTAAATCGGTAAATGGAATGCGCACGTGGATCCAGTGCCCAGCTGGTATGTTGCCCGCATATTTTCCAAGTTCTAGCGGCTCGCTAAAGCTGCCGGGGAATTCGGCGACCTGGAGGCCCTCGAGCGCGTTAGAGAAGACGACTTTGGGGAGATCGGCGGCGGCAATCGGTTGGGGAGAGTAAATGGAGAGGTAGAGATTGTGTCCATCCAATCCCGGGCGTCGGTTGCGAAAATCGACTGCCGCAATCTGTGCTATCCATCCGCCCTCGGGGGCGGACTGCCAGTGAATGCGAACGGCGTTGGGCGGGGTTAGGAATTCCTTCGTCTCCACCGGGAGGCGGCCGTTGATTCCCTCGAGAGTGCTGTTTCCTGCTGTCTGCGCGCGGCTGTAGAAGTAGCTATCCGCCGTGAGACTGTTGTCGAAGAAGACGTGGCGATAGTAGGAGGATGTGGCTTGCGCCAGACACGTCATCTGAGAGAAAAGCGAAACCAGCGCGATAAGGATCCGTGTCTGAAATGTCAGCGACCTGAATGGTTCGAATGTCATCCTGTCGATCTCCTCATCGCCCAAAACCCTCCCCGCATTTGGCCGGGATTGTTGGTCATTCGCCAGAGCAATTGCGAAATCCTGTTGACGGAAGCTATTGGGAGTGTTACAAATTCGCCGGTAGCGCAAACGATTGTGCCAAGGAATTGTAAGCTTATTCAGTCGTTGCTGAAAAGACTAATTCTGCCCAAGGCACCCAAAAGTCAAGGGAAGCATAAATAAGCTAACTCCTTGTCGGTGTCACGCAGCGCAGTCAGCGTGACCATCAAACTATGCCCGGAGAAGACCGTGTCGCGACTGAATTTACTATCAAGATTTTCCCTGATGACTGCACCACGCAAGCTGATGGATTGTGGCTTTCGCTCGTTGGTAAGGAGTGCAGCCTTATGCCTTGTACCTGCTCTGCTTTATGTGTCCGCCGGAGCCCAGAGTGCGCCAACGCCCCATGCGCATGATTCTGCCAGAGCCGGACGTGCATCGAATGCCCAGCTTTCCGATCCCAAAATTGAAGCGCGCGTAGAGAAACTGCTCCGGCAGATGACGCTCGATGAAAAGATCGGGCAGTTGGTGCAATACAACGACACCGGTGAGGCGCCGCCGCCTTCACCAGCTGGTGAGAAGCCGGCAACTGAGCAGGCCGGCGGAATTGCCGCGGTGAATCCCGAGACGACGAATCACGTCAACGCTATGGAACTGGCAGCGACGGGCAGGCTGGGTTCAATGCTTAACACCGTCGGAGCGGCGCGCACCAACACGTATCAGCATCTTGCCGTTGAAAAAAGCCGGCTGCACATCCCACTGCTGTTTGGCGCCGATGTGATCCACGGGTTTCGCACCATCTATCCTGTACCGCTGGGGCTGGCGGCGAGTTTCGATCCGGAAATGGTGTCCGGGGTTTCGCGCATCTCTGCGGAAGAAGCGACAACGGCGGGCGTGCGCTGGTTTTATTCGCCTATGGTGGACATCAGCCGTGATCCGCGCTGGGGACGCACGGTTGAAGGCGCCGGAGAGGATCCGTATCTCGGAGCGGCGATGGCGCGGGCTTACATCCGCGGATACCAGGGAGACGATCTTTCAAGACCGGGGTACGTTGCCGCTTCGGTAAAACATTTTGCAGCGTATGGCGCTGCGGAGGCGGGCCGCGAATACAACACGACGGATATGTCGGAGATTACACTGCGGCAGGTCTACCTCGTGCCTTATCACGCTGCGGTCGAGGCTGGCGCCGCTACGATGATGAGCGCGTTCAATGCACTCGATGGTGTGCCGGCAAGCGCCAATCCGTTTCTGCTGAGTAAGGTGCTGCGCGGCGAATGGGGATTCAATGGCTTTGTGGTCAGTGACTACACGGCGGTCATGGAACTGATGAATCACGGAATCGCGCTCGATGCCGCGACTGCAACGCGCAAGGCACTGACCGCGGGCGTCGATGTGGACATGATGTCGCACTTCTACGATACGCAGCTGCCGGGGCTGATCCGCTCAGGGCAGGTGCCTATGAGCGTGGTAGACGAGGCGGTGAGGCGAGTATTGCGGGTGAAGTTTGCGACGGGATTGTTCGAGCATCCTTATGCCGAAGGCTCGGAGGTGACGGCTGCGGTGCCCGCGCACAGGCCGATCGTTCGCAAGGCAGCGCAGGAATCGCTGGTTCTGCTGAAAAACGGCAAGCTGGAGGGTGGGGTGGCATTGCTGCCTCTTTCAAACTCGGTGAAACGTGTCGCGGTGATCGGCCCGCTGGCTGACAACACCGGCGAGATGATCGGAGCGTGGGGCGGCGCGGGAAGCGATCGCGACATTATCACCCTGCGGCAGGCGCTTGAAGAGCGGGCGAAGCAGATGGGCGGCGCGGTCGTGTTCGCGAACGGGACCGATATAGTTGGTACGTCGCAGAACGGCTTTGCCGAGGCTGTGCAGGTGGCCCAATCGGCGGACGTAGCAATACTGGCGCTGGGCGAATCGAGTGTGATGAGCGGCGAAGCGGGATCGCGCGCGTACCTGGACCTGCCCGGCAATCAGCAGCAACTGCTTGAAGCGGTCGTGGCGACGGGCAAGCCGGTGGTGCTGATCATCTTCTCTGGGCGGCCGCTGGTGCTGGACTGGGCAGCCAAACATGTTCCCGCAATTTTGGAAGCCTGGTATCCGGGAACAGAAGCGGGACACGCGCTGACCGATGTGCTTTATGGCGACGTGTCACCGAGTGGCAAGTCGCCCATGAGTTTTCCGCGAGCGCTCGGGCAGGAGCCGCTCTACTACAACCACTTTCCTACGGGACGGCCGCCGACCGGCATCGATTTATCGAAGCCGCCGGGCGGAGACTCGCGGTTCTTTTCGCGCTACATCGATGTGCCCAACGACGCGCTGTTTGCTTTTGGACACGGGTTGTCGGACACCACGTTCGCGTACAAAGATGTAAAGGTGTCAAAGGCCAGCATCGGGCTGACAGAGGCGTTGCATGATAGATCAGCACCTTTGTTGAAAGCCACCGCCACGGTGACTAACACGGGAACCCGCACAGCGACCGAAGTGGTGCAATGCTATGTGCAGAACCTGGGCGCGAGTATTGAGCAACCGGTGCGTAGCCTGAAGGGATTTGCGCGCGTATCCTTGGCCGCCGGAGAGTCGAAGGAGGTCAGCTTCGATCTCGGATTCAATGAGCTGTCTTTCTATGACCTCAAGAACCTACCGACGATCGAAGCGACCCATTACACGGTATGGGTCGGCGGTAGTTCACTCGCCGATCAGAAAGCTACTTTTGAAATTTCGTCAACCAGCAAGGGCGTGCAGCGGGCGCGTTGAATCCTTGGTTTCAACACGCCTGAGTACTGGTCAATCCTCACGATAAAGGAGATTGTCGAAGAGCAGACCTTCTGCATTCTTGAATTCGAACGAAACCCGGGAGCTTCGATCAAGCCATCCTGTGCGGATGCGGCGCAGTTCTCCGGGTTTCACTGTGAACGTGACCGCGCGCATCTCAGGGCAGCGGATAGTCAGCGATGCCTCCACGGAGTTGTTGTTATACACATCGAAGCCGACGAAGATGCGCGGCCAGTAGAATCGGAACTCCGCTGTGCCTGCTTTGGGATCAGTGAGGCCCAGGTTGAACGTGCCAAAGCCGCCCTGCGGAACATGCATGGCCCACTGGTTTTCTCCCCATTCGATCGCGCCGGCAGGATATTCCCCCTTGAGGATCTTGCCTGCAGCCAGATGTGGATCATCGAACGTGATGGTGCGAACAGCAGGCGAGCCATCCTGTCCCTGCACGTCAATGTTTCTTGCGTCGTCATGATTAATGCGCAACACGTGCGTCTTGTCGTCAAAAGTGAATCCGGGTGCATTCAGATCTTTGCGGCGAACCATGGGCTTTCCATCCGCGGTGACGAATTCCGGCACAAAGTCGATGCGCAACACATCGGAGCTTGCAGGATCGAAGGTGGAGTAGGTGACCGAGCCTTTTCCGTAATGAATGCGCGTGACGACAGAGCTGGACCCGAGCAGGTGGGATTCATCTGCCGGTGCCCACTCCGGCACAGCCCAGAAGGCGTCCATCGTGCGCCGCGGCCCGTCGGCAAACTCGTCTGTAAACCACCACTGACCCGAGAAAGGCGCGTGGGCGGATGAAGATAATCCTTGAAAATACGTGACCCAGTTGTAGGAGCGATAGGCTTCTTCGCGATAAGCCACGTCACCTGTCTTGGCGTAATAGAGTGCCTCAACTGCAGCGAGTCGCGCGGTGTGACTATCGCAGCACTGATTGGGTTCATTGCAACAGTAGCGGATTCCATTGCCCTGCTCGGTGGTGATGGTGGCCCCGTGCACAATATACTTGGGCCATTTTGGAGTGGTCTTGACCCACTCGATGAGTTTTCTGGCATGCTCGCGCCAGTCAGGATCCTTGTCGGGATGAAGGAGCACATAGCGCGCAAATTCCATCGGGATCACCTGGTTCATATTGCCCATGCTAGGGACAGTGTCTTCGAAGTAACCGACCCATACATTGTTGGCGAGCGGATAGGTCTTGAACCAATCCCATGCGGCCGCGCGTACGCGCTGATAGTCAGAGAGTTTCCCTTGATTGAGACGGATGAGCTCATCGAAGAGCATGATGGGTTCGATTACATTGGCAGAGTAGGGGCCCATGGGGCCTCCGGGAGCCTTGCCATCGCGTGCGTAACATCGCACTGGCCATGGCGAATGGTCCGCATCGCCCGGCGCATAGTTTTTCACCAAGGCATCAGCACATCGGATGGCGGCGTGCAGGTACTTCGTGTTTCCTGTCATCTCGTAAAGCTTGAGGTAGGCGTATCCATCTTCGCCGACGACGTGCGGCTCGATGTAGTCTTCACCGAGATTGCTCCAGCCGCTGTAGCGCATGGCGCCCGGGTTCGCTGACGCATAGGGCACTTGGGACCATGCGTATCCTTCCGGAGTGAGACCATTCTCCAGTTCGTAGTCAAAGAAGGACTGAAGAAACGTGAGGGTTCGCTGGTCGCCCGTATATGGGTAGAGGCGCTCGATGAACCCTTCCATCATCGCGCGTAGATAGCCCGTGGAATTGGCCCAATGCGGGTCAGGTTGAAGTTCGAAGGTGGTGCGATCAAAGTCGAAGCAGCAATAAAAATATGGAAGCCGCTGACGGTTGTACTGGTCCCAGACAATCGTCCACTGGCTGAGGAAGTAAGCCGAATATGAGTATCCAGTATTGTTCGGCATGGGCCATGGCAGCAGCTTTCCCTGCTCATCAAGCTGTACGGAACGTCCCGCGATCGTAGGCGCATCGAGAATGGAGACGGGGACAAAAGGCTTATCCTGCCCTGCCGTCATTGTGACCCGCAAAAACAGAATTGTGGATACTGCCAAGATGCCAACCTTGTTGAACATCGAACATCCTTTTCCTGACGTTGCCCTGTTATCAGGCCCACAGGTTAATTCCATAGCCCTCAAAGTGGCTATAGCACCGTTGATTTGCCATCAAGATGTGGGGAGTTTCTTCAGCGAGCCTATCCCGCCTGAGATCAGGGCTTTGTTCGTACGCCCTTTGGGCGTGGCCTATCACGATAAGTAGCAGTAGATTCCCTCGCAATGAGTGTGGGCGGGAACGTGTGAATTTGCACCTGAGCTTCCTTGCGATCTTCCTTGGCCTTCAGTGCTTCCATCACGCACTTCGCGGCAGTCTCACCAATTTGCAGCATCGACTGACGAATCGTGGTTAGGCTGGGCAGTGAGACTGCCGCCGGAAACACGTCATCAAAACCGATCACGGAGCAATCCGCAGGTACCCCCAGGCCCGATCGATTCAGGCCGCGTATCGCGCCGAGCGCTGTGAGGTCGTCGAATGCAATTATCGCCGAGAAATCTTTCGACTTTGCCAGAAGTTTCTCAGTTAACATGATGCCGTTGTCGTAGGCGGAGTAAGGATTGATCTGGCTCGGAAGTTGGCAAATGAGAGATGGATTGAATTTCAGCTTTGCCTCGGCGGCATAGCGCTGCACGCCCTCCCATCGCGGTTGGCTGTCGAACATTTCCGCCGGGCCAAGGATCACGGCAACTTTGCGATGACCCAATTGATGCAGATGCTGAAGCGCGAGATAGCCACCGGCATGGTTGTCGACCAGCACCGAACTGATGTTGCGCGCGGTCATGTCTCTTCCGACAACCACAACAGGGACGTGATTCTTCTTGATGTCTTCGAGGATGGAATTCTCGTCGAACACCCAACTTGCAATGACGATAATGCCCTCGGCCCTGCGCTCGAGCGCCATGCGAAGATGCGTTTCAAAAAGCGATCGCTGGCTTCGAGCATCCATAAACTGAGGTAAGTATCCCTGCGACTGCAAGTGGTCCTCGATTCCATGGATGATCGAAATGCAGAAAGGGTCAGAAAGATCGGAGGTGATGACGCCGATCATGCGGCTGCGATTGCGGCGTAGCGAACGCGCAAATGCATCGGGGTGATATCCGAGCGACAGTGCGACTTCGCGGATATGCTTGCGAGTGGATGCGGCGACGTGCTGAGACAAGGGCGCATCGTTGAGAACGATGGACACCGTGGACACAGCAAACCCGCTCGCCTTGGCCACATCGAGCAGCTTCACATGGTTCCGAATGTCTTTCTTAGCTTTCATAAATCTCTTGGTGGCTTACCTGAAGCCAAGCAGCGGCAAAGCCGGAAGTCGTGATACCGACAATG
>ODAK010001671.1_pt1 | contig 23838 bp, 23 predicted proteins | sample 1539591 | NCBI WGS metagenome assembly ODAK01 (sample SAMEA3539303, study PRJEB22396) | soil metagenome | biome: tundra; feature: field; material: soil | place: USA | collected 2010-05 | depth 0.15 m | reverse complement strand
GCATCGGCTCTGCGGCGACGATCTTCACCGTGTCGCCGAGCGCCTCCTTGAGCCGACGCGCGTTACCCATCAGCGTGCCGCCGGTGCCCAGGCCGGCGACGAACGCGGCGACATCGTCGAGCTCGTCGAGGATCTCGACCGCCGTGCCGTTGTAGTGGGCCAGCGGGTTGGCTTCGTTGGCGTACTGGTAGGGCATGTAGTAGCGCGGATCGGACGCCGCCAGCTCGAGCGCCAGCTCGACGGCTCCGTTCGAGCCCCTGGTGCCGTCCGAGTAGACGATCTCGGCGCCGTACATCCGCAGCAGCTGCGTGCGCTCGGGCGTCACGTTGTCGGGCATGACGACCTTCAGGGGGTAGCCCTTGTAGGCGCAGATCATGGCGAGCGAGATGCCGGTGTTGCCCGATGTCGGCTCGAGAATCGTCTGCCCGGGGGCGATCGCGCCCTTCTCCTCGGCGTCCTCGATCATCGCCCGCGCGACGCGATCCTTGACGGAGCCGGTCGGGTTGCGCGACTCGAGCTTCGCCCAGATGCGCACGCCGGGCTTCGGCGAAAGCCGCTTCAGCTCGACCAGCGGGGTGTTGCCGATCGACTCGACGACATCGCCGTAGCGCCCCCCGCAGGGGCGGTTCTTGAGTCCTCGGAGGCTCATCTCGTCAATCGAGGATAGCGATGCGCTTGCGGCTCACTGCGCGCCTCCGGCCATCGCCGGCAGGATGACGAGCACATCGCCCTGCGCGACCGTGGTCGCCAGGCCGTCGAGCACCCGCACGTCCTCGTCGTTGAGATAGACGTTGACGTAGCGGTTGAGCTCACCGTCGGCGCCGAATAGCTGCGTCGCCGTCCCCGGGTGGGCCTCGACGAGCCCTTGCAGGACCTCGCCGACGTTGCCGCCGGCCGCGCTCACCTCGCGCTCGCCGCCGACCGACGCACGCAGCACCGGTGGGATCTTGATCGTCGCCACAGCCGCGGGAACCCTACCCGGCGGCGGCGCAGAACGCCTCATAGTCGGGGAACACGCCCATCTCCTGATCGCTGATCGCGTCCGGCGCACGCGAGCAGATGGCGCATTCGGGATCGCGCCGGACCTTGACCTCGGTCAGCGTCGCGGCCAGCGCGTCATACAGCAGCAGCCTTCCGATCGCCGGCTCTCCGGCGCCGACGATCAACTTCACGACCTCGGTCGCCTGCAGCAGCCCCATCGTGCCTGGCAGCACGCCGAGCACGCCGTTCGCGCCACACGACGGCGCGAGCTCGGCCGGCGGCGGAACCGGGAACAGGCAGCGGTAGCACGGGCCGTCGTAGGGCTTGAAGACCGACAGCTGGCCGTCGAAGCCGAGGATCGAGGCCGACACCACCGGGATCTGCAGACGCACGGAGGCGTCGTTGAGCAGGTAGCGGGTGGGGAAGTTGTCGACGCCGTCGACGATGATGTCCCAGCCGGCGATGATCTCCATGATGTTCGAGGCGTCCAGCCGGGTCTGGTACTTGACGACCTCGACGTCGGGGTTGAGCGCCTTGATGCTCAGCTCGGCCGAGTCGACCTTGGGCACGCCAATGCGCTCGGTGTTGTGAATCACCTGGCGCTGAAGGTTGGAGAGATCGACGACGTCGTTGTCGACGACGCCGAGCGTGCCGACACCGGCGGCCGCCAGATACAACGCGACGGGCGAGCCCAGCCCGCCCGAGCCGAGCAACAGGACACGCGCCTCGAGCAGCTTGCGCTGCCCGCTCTCCCCGATCTCGGGAATCAGGATGTGGCGCGAGTAGCGCTCACGCTGCTGGGCGCTCAGCGTTTGCGGAACCTCGATCTTGTAGCCGCGGTCCTTCCACAGCGTGATCCCGCCGGTCATCGACTCGACCTGCTCGTAGCCGAGGTCGCCGCTCAGCGTGCGCGCCGCCAGGGCGCTGCGGTTGCCGGAGGCGCAGTAGAGGATCACGCGCTGGCCGCGATCGGGAACGATGCCCTCGATCCGCGACTCCAGATGGCCGCGGGGAACATGCTTGGCCCCCGGGAGGTGGCCGGTGGAGAACTCATCGGTCTCGCGCACGTCGACGATCGCGACCCCGTTGCCGACCAGCTCGTGCACGGCACTCGGGTCGATCTCGGCGATCTCGGCCTTGACTTGGCGTATGAATTCGGCGCCCGACGGGCTCATCTCAAACTCCTGAACTCTTGTCTGGTTTCTGTAACTTTACAAAGTATAGCGACGTCGGGGTGCGTTCGTGAGGCCGCGCCCAGCACAGCCGCTTGGCCCTGGTGGACAAGGCTACACCCCGTTTTCTGTGGTCTTGGCCGACCACGGCGCGCGGCGACGCCATAGGGTTGGGGAGCCGGGTGCGACCGCGCCGAAGTTCGAAGCCGTGGCCATGGAAGCGTCCTGGTCGCGCCCGGCCCAACACCGCAGAGCGCTCAGCCCGCCGCTGCCGGTCCACGTAATCTTCGGCGCAGTGGCACCGCGTCTCAGACTCGCCGTCACCGTCGCCGCGGTCTGCGCGACCGTGATGGTCGTGATCGTGATCGTCAGCGCGCGCTCGGGTCTGGGCACGGCGAACGGCAGCCCGGAGGTCAAGGTCCGCGGCTTCTATGGCGCCACGCTGCCTCCCAGCTTCCCGGCCGTCGACTTTGCGCTCCCGGACCAGAACCACGAAACCATCCGCCTGAGCGCCTACGCCGGCCAGGTCGTCGTCGCGACCTTCATCTATTCGACCTGCCAGAACACCTGCCCGATCGTCGTCAACGAGCTCTCCCAGGCGATCAACGAGCTGCCGCACCCGGTCCCGGCGCTCGCGATCAGCGTCGACCCCAAGCAGGACACGCCGGCCAACGTCCAGGCGTTCCTCACCAAGGAGCAGGTCGTCGGGCAGCTCCACTACCTGGTCGCAGCGAGGGCGAAGCTCGCGCCGATCTGGAAACAGTTCGGGATCAAGCCGCAGACGAAGATCAACTCCTCCAACTCCGACCACACAGTCGATCTGGTGATCTTCGACAAGACCGGGCGGGCGCGCGTCGGCTACCAGGACCTCACGACGATGGACCCCGACGCGATCGCCGCCGACATCCGCGCGCTGGCGGCGGAGCCGGTGCCCAAGACGCTACCCAAGCGAGTCGACCTCTAAGCTCACGCGCGCATGTCGGCTCCGAACGTCTTCGATCCTCGCTTCGACGAACCCCGCGAGCACCCCGGGTTCAACGTGCGCCGCGCCCGCGTGGGCCGTCAGGCCGGCAGCCGGCGGCTCGGCGCGAGTCTCTGGGAGCTGCCGCCCGGACAGGCCGCCTACCCCTACCACGCGCACCTCGGCGAGGAGGAGCTGATCGTCGTGCTCGCCGGGCACGTGAGCCTGCGCACACCGGCCGGCTGGCGCGAGCTCGAGCCGGGCGAGGTCGTCTCGTTCCCACGCGGCGAGGAGGGCGCACACCTGCTCGTCAACCGCGGCGAGCAGACCGTGCGCTTCCTCGCGCTGTCCACCAACGGCGAGCCCGACATCGTGCTCTATCCCGATGCCGGCAAGGTCGGAGTCAACGAGCGCCGCCCCGACGGCGCAGGCTTCGGCGCCTACTTCTTCGGCGACCACGCGGTCGACTACTGGGAAGGCGTCGACGCCTGATACCCTACCTGTCCGGTAGGTTTTCTGGGTCATGATCTTCTCAACCAAGGCCGAGTACGGCGTACGCGTGATGGTCGAGCTAGCCAGGCGAGGCGGCGCTGCGCCCGTCGCCCTGACCGAGATCGCCGACCACGAGGGCCTGCCGGTGGCGTACCTCGAGCACCTCATCGCGCGCCTGCGCCGGGCCGGACTCGTCGAGAGTCGCCGCGGTGCCCACGGCGGCTATCTGCTGGCCCGCGAGCCGGCCCGGATCACGATGGCCGAGGTGGTCGAAGCACTCGAGGGGCAGATCGCTCCAATCGAGTGCTTCGCGAGCACGCCCGACGGAACGATCCACTGCGTGCTCGGATCTGACCCCAAGCGCGTCTGCACGTCGAAGATCCTCTGGTCGCGCGTGCGCGAGGCGATCGTGCACACGCTCGAGGAGACGACGCTGGCAGAGCTGATTCCCACAACCCCGAAGAAAGCGGTAGCCGCATAGTGGCCACTTCACTCGAGATCCGAAACCTCCACGTGCGCACCGATGAGCGCGAGATCCTGCGCGGCGTCGACCTGCTCGTTCGCAGGGGCGAGCTGCACGCCCTGATGGGACCGAACGGCTCCGGCAAGTCGACGCTCGCCAACACGATCATGGGCCACCCCGGCTACGAGGTCACCGACGGTGAGATCCTCGTGGACGGCGAGAACATCACCGAGCTGGCGCCGCACGAACGGGCCAAGCTGGGCCTTTTCCTCGCCTTCCAGTACCCGGTCGCGATCCCCGGCGTCTCGGTCGCGAACTTCCTGCGCCTTGCGATCAACGCCCAGCGCGAGGAGCCGATCAAGGTCAAGGAGTTCGGCCAGCAGCTGCGGCACGCCGTCGAGCTGCTCGACGTCGACGACGGATTCACCTCGCGCCACCTCAACGACGGCTTCTCGGGCGGCGAGAAGAAGCGCGCCGAGGTGCTCCAGATGGCGATGCTGCGCCCCCAGATCGCGGTGCTGGACGAAACCGACTCCGGACTCGACATCGACGCCCTGCGCACCGTGGCCGAGGGCGTCAAGAAGCTCCACGGCGAGCAGGAACTGGGCGCCCTGATCATCACGCACTACCAGCGCATCCTCGACTACGTCCGCCCGGAGTTCGTCCACATCATGATGGACGGCCGGATCGTCATGAACGGCGGCAACGAGCTGGTCGAGCGGCTCGAGAAGGAAGGCTACGACCGGATCCGCGAAGAGGTCGCGGCCAGTGCCTGAGCCGGCACGCAAGCCGGGCTCACCGCCCGAGGCGACACTCAACGCAGCGCTCGCCGGGCGCGGTGGGGGGGGCGCCCCGCTGGCGGAGTTGCGCGCCCGCGCCCAGGCCGCCTACGACACCCTCGAGCTGCCCCGCTGGCGCCGCTCGGGCTTCTGGCAGACCTCCTTCCAGGAGCTCGACCTCGACGCACTCGCGCCGATCACGCACGGCCCCGATCCCGGGCTGCCCGAGATCGTCGCCGGCCAGCGCAACGCCGGTGTGCTGGTGCAGCGCGACGCCTCCGTCGTGCATGTCGAGCTCGACCCCGAGCTGGCCTCGCGCGGCGTGATCCTCTGCTCGCTCGAGCAGGCCGCGATCGAGCACACCGAGCTGTTCGATCGCTATTACCTGCGGCGGCTTCCGCTCGATCGCCACAAGCTCGAGGCGGCCAGCGCCGCATTCTGGAGCGGCGGCGCCTTCCTCTACGTTCCGCCCGAGCTTGCGGTCGTCGAGCCCTTCCAGATCGTCTACGAGATCTCGGCGGCCGGCAGCGCGCAGTACGCGCACACGCTGGCGATCGGCGACCGCGGTTGCGAGCTGCGCCTGCGCGAGTACGACATCGCAACCGGTGAGATCGCCTCGGACGCGCTCCACGCAGGCCAGTTCGAGCTCTACCTCGAGGACGGCGCCCGCTGCCGCCTGGCGCACCTCACCGACTGGGGCGAGGGCGGCGTCAGCGACATCTCGACCGCGGTGGTCGAGGTCGGTCGCGACGCCTACTGCCACTGGCTGCCGGCGCTGCTCGGCGGCCACCTGATCCGCCACCACGACGAGCTCGTGGTGGCCGGCAGCGGTGGCGACATGGCTTTCCGCGGCGTGCTCTTCAGCCAGGGGCAGGAGCATCTCGACGTGTTCGCGGTCGACCTGCACGAGACCGGGCCGTCCGGCGGTGACGTCCACTGGCGGGGCGCCGCGACCGGCTCGAGCCGGGCCAGCTTCGAGGGCCTGATCCAGATCAACCCCGGTGCGCAACGGACCCACACCTACCTGCAGTTTCACTCGATGATGCTCTCCGACGCCGCCAAGCTCGATGCGATCCCCTCGGTGCTGGTCAGCGCCGATGACGTCTCCGCCTCTCACGGCGGGACCGTCGGTGAGCTCGACGAGATGCTGATCTTCTACATGCAGACGCGCGGCCTGACGCGGCCGCAGGCCGTGCGGGTGATCGTCGAGGGCTTCTTCGAGCCGCTGATCGTCCAGCTCGACGACGAGCCGCTCGAGCGGCAGATCCGCGAGCGGATCGGCGCCAAGCTTGCGGCCGCCTCAGACGACATCGAGCGCTACGCGCTGGCGCGATGATGATCGGCGCAGCCAGTCAAATCGGCCTCGACGTCCGCGCCGACTTCCCGATCCTCGGCCGCGAGATCGGCGGACGTCGGCTGGTCTACCTGGACTCGTCCTCGACCTCGCAGAAGCCGGCCGCGGTGCTCGCCGCGCTCGACGACTACTACCGCAACCACAACGCGAACATCCATCGCGGCGTCTACCCGCTGGCGCAGGAGGCCGACGCCCTGTTCGAGGGGGCGCGCGAGCGGATCGCCGCGTTCCTGCACTGGCCGGTGGCCGCCACGATCTTCACCCGCAACGTGACCGAGGCGATCAACCTCGTCGCCTACTCCTGGGCGCGCATCAACCTGCGCCCCGGCGACGCGGTGCTGATCAGCGAGATGGAGCACCACTCCAACATCGTCCCCTGGCAGCTGGCGACGGCGGCCACCGGCGCGCAGCTGCGCTACCTCGAGGTCGGCGAGGACGGCACGCTGTCACTCGAGCAGCTCGACAGCGAGCTGGCTCACGGCGACGTCGCGCTCGTCGCGCTGACCCACGTCTCGAACGTCCTCGGCACGATCAACCCGGTCGCCGAGATCGTCCGCCGCACCCACGAGGCCGGTGCGCTCGCGCTGATCGACGGCGCGCAGGCGGTGCCGCAGCTGCCGGTCGACCTCGCCGCAATCGACGCGGACTTCTACGCCTGGACCGGGCACAAGGCGCTCGGGCCAACCGGCGTCGGAGTACTGCACGCCCGTGCCGAACTGCTCGAGCAGATGCCGCCGTTCATGGCGGGCGGCGACATGATCGCGACGGTCGAAGCGCAGCACTCGACCTGGAACGAGCTGCCCTGGAAGTTCGAGGCCGGCACCTCGATGATCGCCCAGGCAGTCGGGCTCGGCGCGGCGATCGACTACCTCGACGGACTCGGCATGGCGACCGTTCGCGCGCACGAACACGCGCTCACGGCGTACGCGCTCGAGCGGCTGGGCGGGCTCGCGGACGTGACCGTGTTCGGGCCGCCGAGCGCCGACGATCGCGGCGGCGTGATCGCCTTCGCCGTTGCGGGCATTCATCCGCACGACGTCGCTGAGCTGCTCGGACGCGCCAACGTCTGCATCCGCGCGAGCCACCACTGCGCGCAACCGCTGATGCGCCGCCTCGGCGTCGTCGCGACGGCGCGGGCCAGCTTCGGCCCCTACAACGTGGCCGCCGACGTCGACGCGCTGGTCGAGGCGATCAGGCAGGCGCAGGAGGTCTTCGCGGACTGATGGACGACCTCTACCGCGACTTCATCCTCGAGCACTACAAGCGCCCGCGCAACTTCGGTGAGCTGTCGCAGCACGACCACGATGCGCACGAGGTCAATCCGCTGTGCGGCGACGAGCTCGGCGTGCAGATCGTGATCGAGGACGGGCGGATCGCCGACCTGCGCTTCCAGGGCCACGGCTGTGCGATCTCCCAGGCCGCGGCGTCGATGGCCTCGGAGGAGCTGATCGGAATGGAGGTCGACGAGGCCGCGACGCTCGACGCCAGTTGGATGCTCGACCTGCTCGGCATCCCCGTCTCGGCGACGCGGCGCAAGTGCGCCCTGCTCTCGCTGAAGGTCGTGCGCCATGCCCTGACCGGCGACGGGAGCTGGCCAGGCGAACCGGGCCCCTGATCCCGACCGCTATACTAGGCTTTATGGCAACGACCGCTCGACGAGTCCCCGCCGCCAGCCCGATCGTCGAAAACGACGCCGGCGAGCTGGTCGCCGTGCGGGGCGTCTCACGTGAGGTGATCCGGGAGCTTTCGCGGATCAAGGACGAGCCCGACTGGATGGCCGAGAAGCGCCTGCAGTCATTCGAGATCTTCGATCGCAAGCCGATGCCGAAGTGGGGCTGCGACCTGTCCGAGCTCGACTTCGACGATCTGGTGCTCTACTCGCCGCCGACGACCGGGCGCTTTGACTCCTGGGACGACGTGCCGGCCGAGATGAAGGAGACCTACGAGGCGCTCGGCGTCCCGCAGGCCGAGCGCGAGCACCTCGCCGGCGTGGTCGGCGTCTGGCGTCAGGAGCCGGTCTACGAGGGTCTCAAGGAGGAGTACGCCAAGCTCGGCATCCTGTTCTGCTCGATGGACACCGCGGTGAGCGACTACCCGGACCTCGTGCAGAAGTACTTCATGAAGAAGTGCGTGCCGCCGCAGGACAACAAGTTCTCGGCGCTGCACGGCGCGGTCTGGTCGGGCGGCGCGTTCGTCTACATCCCGCCGGGCGTCAAGTGCGACCTGCCGCTGCAGGCCTACTTCCGCATGGAGGGCGCCGGCGAGGGCACCTTCGAGCACACCCTGATCATCGCCGACGAGGGCTCCGAGGTGAACTACATCGAGGGCTGCACGGCGCAGACCTACAGCGTCAACTCGATGCACTCGGCGGTCGTCGAGATCTTCGTGCACGAGGGCGCCAAGGCCCGCTACACGACCGTGCAGAACTGGTCCAAGGACGTCTACAACCTCAACACCAAGCGTGCGATCGTCGACGCCGAGGGCACGGTCGAGTGGGTCGGCGGGTCGATGGGCGCGAAGTACGTGATGCTCTACCCCGGCTCGTTCCTGATGGGCGAGGGAGCCCGGGCCGACCACCTGAACGTCGGCGTCGCGGGCCGGGGCGTGCACAAGGACACCGGCGCGAAGGTCGTGCACCTGGCGCCGAACACGACCTCCAACATCCTCGCCAAGTCGATCTCCAAGGACGGCGGGATCATGGGCTACCGAGGGCTCGTGCGAATGGGCAAGCACTCGCAGGGCTCGAAGAGCCGCGTGCAGTGCGACGGCCTGATGATGGACGGCATCTCGCGCTCGGACACCTGGCCCGACATCCAGATCCAGAACCCGAACGTGACGGTCGCCCACGAGGCCACCGTCGGGCGGATCTCCGCGGACCAGCTCTTCTACATGGGCACGCGCGGCTTCTCCGAGGACGAGGCCGCCGCGATGATCGTCAACGGCTTCATCGAGCCGGTCACCAAGGAGCTCCCGATGGAGTACGCCGTCGAGCTGAATCGCCTGATCCAGCTCGAGATGGTCGGCTCGATCGGCTGATTAGCGACTCCGGGGGCTGCCCCCCTCCGTCTATCGTCCAGTGTCGTGCGGCCGCCGATTGACAGCATTCAGGCGCCGCCGTTTCCGGTGGCTTCGGAATGGCTCAACTCACCCGCGCTGAACATGACGGAGCTGCGCGGCCGGCCGGTCCTGATCGAGTTCTGGGACTTCTGCCGTCCGAACTCGCTGCACACGCTGCCCTACCTGAAAGCCTGGCACGAGCGCTACGCGGCCGACGGGCTGGTTGTCGTGTCGGTGCATTCGCCGGGCTTTCGCGCCAGCGCGAACGAGCGCTCCGTGCGCGCTGCGGTGGCACGCCTGGGGATCGAGCACGCGGTCATGCTGGACAGCAACTTCGCGCTCTGGCAGGACTACGAGAACGCCGGCTGGCCCGGCCGCTACCTCTGGAGCCCGGACGGCATGCTCGCCGACTACCACTACGGTGAGGGCGCCTACGCCGAGTGCGAGCACGCGATCTGCGCGCTGCTCGAATTGGAGCGCGAGCCGCTTGCGCCGCTGCGGCCCGAGGACGAGCCGGATGCGATCCTCGTCGTGCCCTCCGAGGACCGTCTGACCGAGCCGTTCTCGGGCCCCTACGAGGCCGGCGCCGCGTGGGCCGTGCTCGACCCCGGACGGCCGGGAGCGCTCGTCGAGGTCAACGGACGCCAGCTGGCGGTCGAGCACCCGGGCGCCCACCTGCTGGCGCACCACGAGCGCCACGCACGCGGCGAGCTGGCAGTCGAGCTCGGGCCGGGCGTCCGCTGCGACGGCGTGTGCTTCACGCCGGGGCTGCAGGCTCAAGCGACCGATCCTGATCCCACCCGGATAGACGGCGCCCGTCGTGCTAGGTCACTGCGCCCAGTTGCTCCGCGCTGCGTCCGGCGAGCAACGTAAGCAGCCGCGGCGGCTCACCGTCCTTCACGAGTACCGCCGTGCCGGGCCAGTAGGGGCTCTGCGGTCCACTGGCGAACGTAGAGCTGAAGATCCACGAGCCACAGTTGTGCAGCCGCGCGCCGTTGGGGGTCAGCCACTCGGCCGGCTCGTCGGTCTCGAGCATTCCGGCGCGATGGGTGTGTCCGAAGATCACGTGGCGGGCGTCGATCGCCAGGCGCTCGACGACGATGCTCGCGGCGCGCAGCCCGGCGCGCCGCAGCTCCGCCATCGAGAGCTCACCGCGCAGCGGGCCCAGCCCGGCGGCGTTGGCCGCGCGGAGCGCCCACGGGAAGGCGAGCGGGAAGGCACGCGAGCGCAACGCGCCGGCGCGCGACGGTCGCAGCGCGTTCCATGCTTTGACGGTGCGTCCGCCCTCGACCGTGTCCGAGGCCCGGCCGCTCTGCGCCGCGGCGTAGACCCACGCGTAGACCGGCGAGATCACGGCCTCATAGTCATCGACCGAGCGCACGTCGTCCCAGCGACGGCCGCCGTCGAGCGCGACGCGGCCGCTGATCGCGACCGCCAGGCGCTCGATCGTCGGCACCGTCATGTGCAGGTCGAGGTAGTGACCGTGCATCGCGTAGACGCCCTCGGTGACCCACAGCCCAGGGTAGGCGACCTCGACCGCAGCGGGCGCGAGCAGCTCGGCCAGCGACTGGGCGACGAACGACGCCTCGCTCGGCGAGCAGCGTTCGGCGAGCTCCAGCGGCCGCGTGCGGCGCTCGAGCCAGGCGTTGATCAGCGCGTGATCGTGGTTGCCCGGGACCACTACCACCTGGCGTCCCCCCAGCCGCTCGCCCAAGCGCTCCAGCACAGCTCGCGCGCGGCCCAGGACGGCGCGTGCGTCGCCCTGGCGCAGCTCGAGCGTGTCGCCGAGCAGGACCAGGCGATCGACGCCTTCCAGCGCATCCAGGAGTGCCTCGAGCACGCCCTCGCGCCGCAGTACGTCGCTGCCTGCGCGCGATCCGAGGTGCAGGTCGGAGACGAGGAGGGTGCGCGCCACTACCGCGTGGCGCTGACGCTGCGAATTGCCTTCGGCAGCATGAAGCGCACGTCCTCGCGCGTGACGGTCAGCTCCGAGACGTCGCTGACCCCGCGGGCGCGGAACAACTCGACGAGCTCCTGCACGAGCTCCTCGGGCGCGCTGGCGCCGGAGGAGATGCCAAGCGTCCGCACACCCTCCAGCCAGGCCTCGTCGAGCTCCCGCGCGTGATCGATCAGATGGGCGTCCGCGCCGTAGTCACGCGCGACCTCGACCAGGCGCTGCGAGTTCGAGGAGTTGCGCGAGCCGATCACGAGCACCAGCTCACACTCGCCCGCCAGCCGCCGCACAGCCGCCTGGCGATTGGTCGTCGCGTAACAGATGTCATCGGTGCGCGGGCCGACGATCGCCGGGAAGCGCTCGCGCAGGCGCTCGATGATGCCCTTGGTCTCGTCGACCGAGAGTGTCGTCTGCGAGATGAACGCGACCTTCTCGGGATCCGCCAGTTCCAGCTCGTCGACGTCCTGCTCGGTCTGGACCAGCACCATGTTGTCGGGAGCCTCCCCCATCGTGCCCTCGACCTCCTCGTGCCCGTCGTGGCCGACCAGCACCACGGTGTAGCCGTCGGCCGCGAACCGGCGCGCCTCGACGTGCACCTTGGTGACCAGCGGGCAGGTCGCGTCGATCGTGCGCAGGCGTCGCGCCAGCGCGTTCTGATGGACGATCGGCGCGACGCCGTGTGCGGAGAAGACCGTGACCGATCCCTCCGGCACCTCGGTCTCGCTCTCGACGAAGATCGCTCCGCGCGCGCGCAGCTGCGCGACCACGTGCTTGTTGTGCACGATCTCCTTGCGGACGTAAACCGGCGGGCCGTAGCGGCTGAGCGCCCGCTCGACGGTCTGTACCGCCCTGTCGACCCCCGCGCAGTATCCGCGCGGAGCCGCGAGCAGGATCTTCTCGACACTGTTGGTCACGACCGCCACAGCTTGATTCTAGGGCGGCCGACGTCCAGCCTGGCGATCCCCTCCGCGAATGAGCGAAGCATCAGGCAAGGGACGGTACTCCGGCCGGAGCGACGCTGCACTGCTCCGTGACGTTTCCCGCGACTACGCTTCCGAGCGAATGGCACAGCAGCACCTCGATCGCCTGAGCGCACTCGACGCCTCATTCCTGCACCAGGAGGGGCCCGAGTCCCACATGCACATCGGCGCCCTGACGCTCTTCGACGCCCCGGCGCCGCAGTTCGATGAGCTGCTCGCGCTGATCGGCGCGCGCCTGCACCTCGTGCCGCGCTACCGCCAGCGGCTCGCCCGCACGCCGTTCGACCGCGGGCTCCCCGTGTGGATCGACGACGCCGGCTTCCGGCTCGAATACCACGTCCGCCACACTGCGCTGCCCTCGCCCGGTAGCCGCGATCAGCTGCTCGCGCTGCTCTCGCGGATCTTCTCGACACAGCTCGACCGCCGGCGCCCGCTGTGGGAGCTTTGGGTCGTCGAAGGCCTCGAGGGCGGCGGTTTCGCATTCATCTTCAAGACCCACCACGCGGTGATCGACGGCGTGGCGGGAGTCGACCTCGCCACCGTGATCTTCGACCTGGAGTCAGAGCGCGACTCCGGGCCGCAGCGCCAGCCCGCCTGGACGCCGGCGCGCAACCCGGGCCTGCTCGCCCTCGCGACGCTGGGCGCGGCACGCGACGCGCGCGACGGCCTTGGCCTGCTCGCGCGTGCACTGAGCGCCGGTGCGCATCCGCAGCAGGCCGCCCAGGGCCTGCTCACGGCCGCCGAAGGGCTCGGCGAGGTCGTCTGGGCGGCGCTCAGCCCGGCGCCTGAGACCCCACTGAACGTGCCGATCGGCCCCCACCGACGATTCGTCACCGTAGCCGGGCGCCTCGAGGACTTCAGGCTGATCAAGAACGCCTTCGGCGGGACCGTCAACGACGTGGTGCTCGCGGTCGTGACCGGAGCGCTGCGCAGCTTGCTCGAGTCCCGCGAGGTGCGCACCGAGGGACTCGATCTGTACGCGCTCGTGCCGGTGTCGCTGCGCGGCGCCACCGACAGCGGAGATGTGATCGGTAACCGCCTGGCCGCGGTGCGCGCGACGCTGCCCGTCCGCATCGCCGATCCGCTCGAGCGACTGGCGGCGGTGCGCGCCAGCATGGAGGGCATCAAGGAGTCCCGCCAGGCGCTTGGCGCCGAGGTGCTGGCGGGCGTGCAGAACTTCGCGCCGCCGACGATCCTCGCGCAGGCTTCGCGGATCAACTTCTCCACGCGGCTGTTCAACGTGCTGGTGACCAACCTGCCGGGTCCACAGATTCCGCTCTACGTGCTCGGTCGCGAGATCCGCGAGGTCTACCCGATTGGCTTCCTCGCGCACAACCATGCGCTCGCTGTCGCGATCATGTCCTACAACGGTCAGCTCAACTTCGGACTGCTGGCGGACTCCCATGCGTTGGCGGAGCTAGACCAGATCGCTGACTGGGTGTCCGCGGAGGTCGAGCAGCTGCTTGAGCTGGCCCGCGCCTGCGGGCGCTAGTTATCGCCGCCGATCCGATCTTCGATGTAGAGCTCGATGCAGCGCTGGGCGAGCTCGTCAGCGCGTTCGCGCGAGAGGTGCGCGAGCACGGCGTTCAGCGCGCGCTCCTCGGTCACGCCGGCGTCGAATGCCTGCTCACCGCGGAACCCGGCGGCGATCTTGAGCGCCTCTCGGCGGCTCGGTCCAAGGCTCGCGAAGGCGGCGAGCAGGAAGTCGGTGTTGGCGATCGGCGGCCCGAGCGCGAGCGCGGAGTGCCAGTCGGCCAGCTGGTGCAGGTCCACGTCGTCCAGCCCGGCCACCGCCTTGGCGTAGTGCGCGCCGAGCTGCGCCTCGGGAATGTCATCCACCCACGCGGCGACGACCTCGCCGACCAGCTCGCGGCGTGCGTCACGGCCGATCGACTCGGCGATCACGCGGATCGTGTTCTGCGCTGTGATGAAACGAAGCAGCATCTTCGACCTCTCGAGATTCGTGGCAGTTGGCCGTAGCCACTGTAGGCGTCGCTGTGGACGGCACGCACGCGCGGCCGGCGCCGCCAGCGCGCCAACCGTCGCGCACGCTGCGCGACCGTCGCGCGCGATGCGCCGACCGCGGGCGCGATGCGTCGACCGCGGGCATGCGCACGCGACCGCGCGGCGGCTAGCTGCCCGGCAACGTCTGAACGAGCGAGAGCAGCGGGGCGAACAGATCGCCGCGCTCAAGCACGCGCTCGAGCACCGCAGCGGCGTCGAATGAGAGCGCGTGCACGCTCGGCGTCCTCAGCGTCGCGCGCAGCTCATCCCAGTGCAGCGGCGTCGACACCATGGGATGCTCGCGTGCGCGCAGCGAGTAGGCGCAGACCGTCGTCTTGTGCTCGTCATTCTGGCTCCAGTCGATCAACACCTTGCCGACGCGCAGCGTCTTCGTCATCCGCGAGACCGCGAGCGCCGGCTCGGCCTGCTCGACCGCGATCGCCACCTGGCGTGCGAACGACTTCGTCTGCTCGTGGGTGACCTCGCTGTTGAGCGGCAGGTAGACCTGCAGGCCCTTCAAGCCCGACGTCTTGACGAAGCTCTCGAGGCCGAGGCGCTCGAACATCCCCTGCAGCCACAGCGCCACCTGGCAGCACTCCACGACGCCCGCCGGCGGACCCGGGTCGAGGTCGAAGACGACCGCCGTCGGGCGCCCCAGCGCCGGCACGCGCGCCATCGGCACGTGCAGCTCGAGCGCCGCAAGATTCGCGAGCCAGACGAGCGTGGGCAGATCGTCGGCGAGCGTGAAGTCGATTCGCTTGCGCCGTTCGCTGGCCACCGACACCGTCTGCACCCAGCCCGGCCGGTGAGCGGGCGACTGCTTCTGGAAGAAGGCCTTGCCCTCGACGCCGTCGGGATAGCGCGTGAGCGTCAGCGGACGAGCGGCGAGATGCCCCAGCAGCACCGGCGCGATCGCGACGTAGTAGTCGATCACGTCCCGCTTGGTGAAGCCGTCGACGGGATAGAGGACCTTGTCGAGGTTCGAGAGCGTCAGCTCCCGACCGTCGACCTCGGCCCGTGAGCGCTTCGCCCGCTGCTCGTGCACGACCAGGCCACCGCCGGCTCGAGGGGCCGGCCGCCGCCGAGCACTCGCGCCCGGCCGCGGCTCCGCCTGCTCCTCGCACAGGCGCTTGAAGGACGGCTGGCGCAGCAAGCTGCCCGTGGTCCATTCGCGGAACTCGATCTCGGCGCGCAGGCGCGGCTCGCAGAAGATCGCGCCGCGTGGAGGCCTAGCGCCATCGGGTACGAACGGCGACTCGCCACGCTGAAGCGGCGCGAGCAGCCGAGCGAGGCGCTCGAGCTGCTCGTCACTGAAGCCGCTGCCGACGCGTCCGGCGTAGCGAAGTGCACCGCGCTCGTCGAGGACTCCCATCAACAGCGCGCCGATCCGGTCGCGACGGCGGCCCGCTCCGGGCATCCAGCCGCCGATCGTGAGCTGCTCGCGGCCCATGTTCTTCAGCTTGATCCAGGCGCCGCTTCGTCCCCCCGGCTCGTAATGGCTGTCGAGCCGCTTGGCGATGATGCCCTCCAGTCGCGCCGTGCGAGTGGCCTCGAGCGTCCGGGCACCCTGGCCCACGATGTGATCGGGCGTCTGCCAGCGTTCGCCGCGCAACCCCAGGGCGTGGAGCACCCGACGGCGCTCGACATAGGGGCTCCCGATCAGCGAGTGACCGTCGAGCCACAGCAGGTCGAAGATCACGTAGGTCACCGGCACGCTCTCGGACAGTCGCTTCGCCCGCGTCGGGGAGCTGACGTGCATGCGCTGCGCCAGCGTCGCAAAGCTCGGGCGCCCGTCCGCGTCGAAGGCGACGATCTCGCCGTCAAGCACCGCTCGATGCGACCCGAGCGCCCGTCCGAGGCGCGCTAGCTCCGGGTAGCTGGCGGTGATCTCGCGCAGATTCCGGCTCTCCAGACGCAGGCTCCCCGGCGCGGAGTAGGCGATCGCCCGCACGCCGTCCCACTTGATCTCGAACGCCCAGCGGTCCTCATCGCGCGGCAGCGCGCCCGCGCGCGCGAGCATCGGAGCGATCCGCGCAGGCATCGGCTCGCGGTCCGGTTGCGCGGCCGCGTCCATGCGGTGAATCATCCAGTCCTTCGGATCCTCACCCTCGCCGATCGCGAACAGCGCGTAGCGGGCGTCGAGACGCTCGCCGTGGAGCGCGACCTCCACCTTGCGCGGCTCCCATTTCAGGCAGTCGTAGGTGCCGCGGTCCCAGACGCGCATCGTGCCGGCGCCGTAGCTGCCCGCCGGTATCTCACCCTCGAAGTCCAGGTACTCGAGCGGGTGATCCTCGGTGTGGGGCGCGATGTGGTTGACGTTGGGCTCCTCCGGCATACCCTTCGGGATCGCCCACGAGACGAGCACGCCGTCGCGTTCGAGTCGCAGATCCCAGTGCAGACGGCGCGCCGAGTGCTCATGGATCACGAACCGCGGCTCGCCCGTCGATGCATCGGAACCAACCGCTGCCGGCTCGGGTGTGTTCGCGAAGTCGCGCTTGGACCGGTAGCTCTTCAGCGGGTCGCCGGCGCGCCCCGTCGTCACGACTTCTTCGTCGGCTGCGGTGTGGCTTTCGCTCTGCTGCGGCGCTTCGGTTTGGGCGCCTCGCCGTCCCAGCGCGCGTTGTACTTGCCGACCGCCTCGACGCTCGCCTGCAATGCGGCCATCAGGTCGGGCGCCGCCGCCGGCGCGGGCGCCTCCGGCGCGACGGCGATCTCCTCGCCCGCCACCTTGCGCTCGATCAGCCCGAGCACCGCTTCGCGATAGTCGTCGCGGTACTGCGAGGCGTCGAACGGCCCTGAGAGCATCTCGATCAGCTGGCGCGCAACCTTCACCTCGCGCTCGGAGACCTCGACCTCGGCGTCCCCGAGCTCCTCGAGCGTCGCGGGTGCCACGACCTCGTCGGCGAACACGAGCGTCTCCATCACCAGCACGTCCTGCTGTGCGCGGAGCGCCACGAGGTGCCCCTTCTGGCGCAGCACCACGCGCGCGATCGCCACCCTGCCGGCATCGCGCATCGCCTGCGCCATCAGGTGATAGGCCTTCGCCGCGCCCGCCGCCGGGGCGAGGTAGTACGGCTGGTCGTAGAGAATCGGATCGATCTCCGCGAGGTCGACGAACCGCTCGATCTCGATCGTCCGCGTCTTCTTCGGGTCGAGCGCCTCGAGCTCGGCCGGCTCGATCACGACGTAGCGGCCCGGCGAGATCTCGTAGCCCTTGACGATGTGCTCGTAGGGCACCTCCTCACCATCCGTGGCGCAGAAGCGCTTCTGTTGAATGCGCGAGCCGTCAGCGTCATGCAGCTGATGAAAGTGCACCGTCTTGCGCGATACGGCGGTGTAGAGCTTGACCGGGACGTTGACCAGGCCAAACGAGATCGAGCCGCTCCAGATAGATCGGGGCATCGTCGTGGTCCTACCCTTTTCGGCGTCGTGCGAGACCCGCGCCGTCGCGGGCGCGAAGAATTGCGCAATGTAGCACCGCGATGGCGCCGCCCATCGCGCTGAACGGTTTCCTGCGCGGCGAGTGATCCCGGTCCGCCGGGGCAGACGCCCGAGGCGCTCTCGCTGCTAGCGCGCCGCGCAGATGAACGCTTCGGGCAGCTCGCCGAGCACGCGCGCGCGCGGCGCCGCCGCCTCCGACTGCAGCCACTCCTCGCGCAGCATCGAGTAAGCGATCACGTCGCGGCGCTCGTCGCCGTGGCGGTGAAAGGCCCGCAGCGTTCCCTCGCGGACGAAGCCGAGCCGCTCGAGCGCCCGTTGGGAGCGTGGATTACGCACGTCGGCCCAGGCTCCGAGGCGCTCCATGCGCAGCGGCTCGAACGCCAGATGGGCGATCAGCGCCTTGCTCTCGGCGTTCGCACCGGTCCCCCAGTAGGCCTGTCCGAGCCAGGTGCCGACGACGCAGCGGCGGTCGCGCTTGGAGACCTCGAGCACGGCGGTGATGCCGATCACCCAGTCGTCGGGGTCGACGATCGCCAACTCGAGCGCGATGCCCTCCGCGCGGCGCGCCGGCAGCGTTTCCAGCCACTCCAGCGCCTCGCTCTCCTGCTCGTAGGGTCCCCACGAAAAGAAGCGGGTCACCTCCGCATCGCTGGCCAGCTCGAACAGACGGTGGGCGTCCTGCTCGCGCGGGATCCGCAGGCTCACGCGCGGACCGCGGATCTCCAGGTCGGTGGCGAGCGGCTCGCCCACCGTCGGCTCAGCTGACGATCGGGTAGTAGGTCTCAAGCCGCGTCACGCTGCCAGCGCGGGCCGCGAGGTCCTCGAGCACGGTGTCGACCTTGCCGGTCGGCCCGGTCAGCGTGAAGGCGATCTGCGTGGTCAGCAGGTGAGGGTGCTCGACGATCGACAGCTCGACGCCGAGCTCACGCGCCTCGTCGGCGACCGTATTCTCGAACCAGTTGCGGACCATCCTGCCGGAGGTGATGGCCATCGTGCGCGTCTCGACGCGGGCGTCGCCGGCCTCGTGCGCGGTGTGCTCGTCGCGCTCCGCCGCCTCGCGCGCACGCCCGCTCTCGTCGAGCGGCGGATCGACCTGGAGCCAGTACCCGACGTCCCCGAGATCATCGTCCCAGTGGGAGATCTGCAGCGTCGCACTCAATCCATCGGCCGTCAGCTGATGCTCGATCGCGCGGCGGGTCTCGCTGATCGCTTCGCGCGTGTTGGCGTAGGCGAACAGCGTGTTCTCGTCGTAGCTCAGCACCACGTCATGGCTGATCAGCGGCGTCATCTGATGCTCGAAATGGTGCGCGTTGCGCAGCCGCTCGTGCAATCCCGCGGGGTCCGCAAGGTCGGCCCGCAGGCGCCAATCCTTGTCGTCCGCCATCAGTAACCGAGCGCGAACTTCGCGTCTTCGCTCATCCGATCGGGCGTCCACGGAGGCGTGAAGACCATCGTCGAGCCAACCGACTCGACGCCGTCGAGCTCGGAGACGAACTCCTCTATCTGCTCGGCCACCTCGGGTCCGATCGGACAACCGGGAGCGGTCAGGGTGAACGTCACGTGCACCTTGCCCTCGTCGATCTCGACGTCATAGATCAGGCCGAGCTCGACGAAATCGAGACCCAACTCGGGGTCGATCACGTTGGTGAGCGCGTCCTGCACTTCCGCGGCGGTGACCATGCGTGAAGTGTAGAGGTCGGGCGCTCACGTAGCCTGTGGGCGTGAGCGAGCGTCTGACGGTCAGCTTCGCCGACGCCGACGCCCAGATCCAGGGCGTCGCGATCGCCGGCGTCGGCACGCTGCTGAAGCTCGGCGAGCAGCTGACGGCGGCTGCGCCGCCGCTGTTCGCGCCGGACGACGGGTCTTGGCGGGTGAGCTCGCCGGAGGGGTTCGAGCTCAGCCTGGCGTCCTGGGGCCACGGAACGGCGCTGTCGGAAGGCGGGACGTTTGTCTGCCCCTGCGGCGCGACCGGCATCGTCGGCTCGAGCCACTTCGACGGTCTCGCGATGCTCAGCCGCGCCCCGGCCGACTCCGAACCGGGCTTCGCGCTCGAGCGTTCGCTTGCGATCCTGTTTGACCCGCAGCTGACCTTTGCGCTCAGTGCGGGGCGCCGGCAAGGCGCCGACGGACACGGCGAGGAGCAGCTCGCGGCCGTCGCCTTTCGCGGCGAACCGCTCGAGCCGGTGGCGATCGAGAAGCCGCGGCTCTCGAGTACCTACGACGCGGAGAGCCAGCTGACCCACGCCGGACTCGAGCTGTGGGAGAGCGAGGAGTCGGAGTTCGCCTTGCGCATCGGCGGCGAGGCGCTTGCCCATGGCGAGCTTCGCGACCCGGACGGCGCGCTCACGCGTGTCAGCTTCATCGCCTGGCACCACGATGGGCGCCACGGGCTCGGAAGCTACGCGATCAGGAGCACCCCCTAGGGCGCGCCTCGATGGTGCGCTGGCGAGCGCCGCGGCGCCCGGTCGCACGCAGCTAGTTCGGCGTGCCCAGCCGGTCCCAGAGATACAGCTCGATGCACTCGTTCGCGAGCTCGGTTGCGCGCTCGCGCGAGAGGTGGGGCAGGACGTTGGCGAGCGCCTGCTCCTCGGTAACGCCGGCGTCGAAGGCGTCCTCGCCGCCGAGTCCGGCGGCGACCTTGAGCGCCTCCCGACGGTACTCCCCCAGCGTCGGGTAGATCGAGAGCAGGAAGTCGGTGTTGGCGATCGGCTGGCCGACCGTCTCGAGCGACGCGTGCCAGGCGGCGAGCATCGAAAGGTCCTCGGCGTCGAGGTCCGCGACGGCGCGCGCGTAGTGGATCGCAAGCTCGGGCTCTGGGATCTCGTCCACCCAGGCATGCACGACCTCACCGACGAGCTGGCGTCGCGCCTCACGGCCCACCGACTCGGCGATCACACGGATCGCGTCATGCGGTTCGATGAAGCAGAGCGGCATCCCCTGACTCCTGTCGTGGCTGAACGGCGACACCACGCAGAGTAGGGGCCCGGGTGGACGTGATCGAACGCTAGCCGGCGGCCGCCGGGAGGCCGGCGAGGTAGTGCTCGACCTGCTCGGCGCACTGGCGTCCCTCGTTGATCGCCCAGACGATCAGCGACTGGCCACGGCGCGCGTCGCCGGCGACGAAGACGCCGTCGGCCGAGGTCGCGTAGTCGGGCGCGGAGACGTTGCCGCGCCCATCGAGCTGCGCTCCGAGCTGCTCGAGGATCCCGCCGTGCTCGGGGTGCACGAAGCCCATTGCGAGCAGCACCAGCTCCGCCGCGATCTCGTGCTCCGTCCCGGCCACCGGGTCAAATGGCGGCGCCGCCTGGGCCTGCGCGACGTGCAGCGCCTGCACGCGCCCCTCCCCGCTGATCCGCGTCGTCACGACCGAGAAGTCGAGCTCCCCGCGACCGGCCGCCTGCGCCTCCTTCATCGCGTAGGAGAGCCGCAGCTTGTTCGGCCAGATCGGCCACGGCGTGCGATCGTCGAGGCGGTTGGGCGGCGGCTCGGGGACCAGCTCGAGCTGAAGCACCGAGCGTGCGCCTTCGCGCATCGCCTGCCCAATACAGTCGGCGCCGGTGTCGCCGCCGCCGATCACGACGACCTGCTTGCCGGCAGCGCTGATCGGGTTGACCGCGGGCGGCGCCACCGACGTCGCCGGACCCAGCTCCGTGGCGGCCCAGCGGTTGCGCGCGTAGAGGTACTCCATGGCGAAGTGCGTGCCGGGCAGCTCACGGCCGTCGACCTCGAGCTCGCGCGGCACCCGCGAGCCGATCGCGAGCACGATCGCGTCGAACTCCGAGCGCAGCGCGTCGGCGCCGACGTCCACGCCGACGTCAACGCCGAGCCGCAGCTCGACACCTTCGGCCACGAGCTGCGCGACGCGGCGCTCGACGACCCACTTCTCGATCTTGAAGTCCGGCACGCCAAAGCGCACCAGCCCGCCCGCGGCCTCGTCGCGCTCGAAGACCACGACCCCGTGACCGGCGCGGCGCAACTGCTGGGCCGCCGCGAGGCCGGCCGGCCCCGAGCCGATGACGGCGATCCGCCGCCCGCTCTCGCGCTCCGGCGGCGCCGGCACGACCCAGCCCTCGTCAAAGCCGCGGTCGATGATCGCGCTCTCGATCTGCTTGATCGACACCGCGTTGCCCTCGATGATCTCGAGCACGCAGGAGGCCTCGCACGGAGCCGGGCACAGCCGTCCGGTGAACTCCGGGAAGTTGTTGGTGAAATGCAGCTGACGGATCGCGTCGTGCCAGCGGTCGCGATAGACGAGGTCGTTCCAGTCGGGGATCAGGTTGCCCAGCGGGCAACCGCTGTGGCAGAACGGCACACCGCAATCCATGCAGCGCGCGCCCTGCTCACGCAGCTCCTCGATGGGACGCGTGATCGTGAACTCGCGGTGGTCCTGGACGCGCTCGAGCGCGTCACGCTCCGGGATCGACGCCCGGTCGACCCGCATGAAGCCCTTGAGCTCGCCCATCAGGCCTTCACTTCATACGTTCGGTCGCGCACGCGGCCCAACTACCCGACCTCGGCCAGCTCGCCGGCGAGCGCCGCCTGCTCGTCGAGCACGCGCCGGTAGTCGTCCGGCATCACCTTCACGAAGCGTTCGAGGCTCTCGTCCCAGTCGCTCAGCAGGCGCTCGGCGACGCTCGACCGGGTGCACTGGGCGTGCTCGAGCACCAGCGCCCGCAGCTCGGCCGCGTCGTCGTCGCCGAGCTCCTCAAACGAGACGCTCGTGCGGTTGCAACGCCGCTGGCCGAAGTCACCGACCTCGTCGTAGACGTAGGCGACGCCGCCGCTCATGCCCGCGGCGAAGTTGCGCCCGGTCGGCCCGAGCACCACCACCCGACCGCCGGTCATGTACTCGCAGCCGTGGTCGCCGACGCCCTCGACGACGGCGCAGGCGCCGGAGTTGCGCACGGCGAAGCGCTCGCCGGCCAGCCCGCGGAAGAACGCGCGCCCGCTCGTCGCGCCATACAGCACGGTGTTGCCGATGATCACGTTCTGCTCCGGGACGTAGCCGGCGTCGGCTGGCGGACGTACGACCAGGATCCCGCCGGAGAGCCCCTTGCCGGTGTAGTCGTTGGCGACGCCGTCGAGCGTAAAGCTCACGCCGGGGGCCAGCCAGGCGCCGAAGCTCTGGCCCGCCGAGCCGACGAACTGCACCGCGATCGAGCCCTCCGGCAGCCCGGCGGAACCGTGCCGGCGGGCGATCTCGCCCGACAGGAGCCCACCGACGCAGCGGTTGGTGTTGAGCACCGGGCGCTGGAGCACGACGCGTTGACCGTCCTCGATCGCAGGCTTGGAGTGATCGATCAGGTTCCAGTCGAGCGCATCGCAGAGCACCGGCTCCTGGTCGCGCACCCGCCGCCGGGGCGTGTCCGGCGGCAGGGCCGGCATCGTGAGCATGTTCGAGAGGTCGATGCCGAGCGTCTTCCAGTGCCCGATCGCCTTCGAGCGGTTGAGCAGGTCGGCGCGGCCGATCAGCTCATCCATCTTGCGCATGCCGAGGCTCGCGAGGATCCGTCGCACGTCCTCGGCGACGAAGTGGAAGTAGTTGATCACGTGCTCCGGGGTGCCGGCGAAGCGTTTGCGCAGCTCCGGATCCTGGGTGGCGATCCCGACCGGGCAGGTGTTGAGGTGGCAGGCGCGCATCATGATGCAGCCGCTGGCGATCAGCGGCGCGGTCCCGAAGCCCATCTCATCCGCCCCGAGCATCGCCGCGATCGCGACGTCGCGCCCGGTCTTCAGCTGACCGTCGACCTGCACCCAGATCCGCGAGCGCAGGTCGTTGAGCAGCAGCGTCTGCTGCGTCTCGGCGAGCCCGATCTCCCAAGGGATGCCGCTGCCGAAGATCGACGACAGCGGCGAAGCTCCGGTGCCGCCGTCGTGCCCGGAGATCAGCACGTGGTCGCTGTTGGCCTTCGCCACGCCGGCCGCGACCGTGCCGACGCCCACCTCGGCGACCAGCTTGACCGAGATCCGCGCCGTCGGGTTCGCGCAGCGCAGGTCGTAGATCAGCTGCTTGAGGTCCTCGATTGAATAGATGTCGTGGTGGGGCGGCGGCGAGATCAGGCCGACGCCGGGCGTCGCGTAGCGGATCTTGCCGATGTACTCATCGACCTTGCGACCGGGCAGTTGGCCGCCCTCGCCGGGTTTCGCGCCCTGCGCCATCTTGATCTGCAGCTCGTCCGCGTTGACGAGATAGTCGATCG
>ODAK010001670.1_pt1 | contig 23844 bp, 25 predicted proteins | sample 1539591 | NCBI WGS metagenome assembly ODAK01 (sample SAMEA3539303, study PRJEB22396) | soil metagenome | biome: tundra; feature: field; material: soil | place: USA | collected 2010-05 | depth 0.15 m | reverse complement strand
GTGCCCGTCGACATCGACGATGCGATTGCCTGAGGCCCGATCGAGGTAGAGCGGGAAGCCGCCGCGCCACTTGGCCATCCAGGTCATCGGCACGCGGCCAAACAGGTGGTCGGCGGCTCGGAAGAGATCGGACGACCTCGGATGCGCCGCTGCGTACGCTGCCCGCTCCCGGGCGATGAGGGATTCGAGCCGAGTGCGATCGACTGGCATCCGGCGACTGTGCCATCCGAGCGTCATCGCGTCAAACCCGCAAGACCGCTGCGTCGCCGCTGCTTCCTACGTTTGCGACGTCATTGGTTCGGCGCGCCGGCCCCTGTCACGTGCCGAAGCCGGCTAGCCAACATCGTGAGCGGCGAGGCTCTCGGCAAGGCCGCGCATGAACGACCGCACCGTCGCCTCAGCGATTCGATGCATGAGGAGCCGATCGATCCGCTGCCCGAACTCACCGAGCGGAGGTCGGTACGTACCGCGCAGTGTCAACTGGGTCACGTCGGGGCTGAGCGGGGCCACTTCGAGGTCAGCATCCAGTACCGGGAACAAGCCTTGCGCGCCCGTGGCCCGCCAGGTGAGCGGGATCACCGTCAGGTCGCCGCGCTCAATCGGTTGTTCGGCGCGTAGGGTGACCGTCTTGCCCAGCATCGGCAGCGCTCCGATCGGTCCGACCCGCACTCGGAGGGTCTCGCCCTCGTCAGCAGCGCCCGCTGCGAGCCCGGACAGCCAGGCGCCATGATCCGCCCTGATACGTGCGCACACAGCCTCGGCAGGCAGGGACACGAACACGTAGTCGTGCAAGAGCACGATGAGACCCCCTGTGGTGAACGAGCGTCCGCCATCGTCGCGGGCGCGCGGGATGCCCGCAAGGGCACAAGGTCACCATCCGCAGGGGCCTTTTGGCTCTTCGCAACGGTGGGTGGCGCCGATCCCCACTTCAAGCCGTTTGGTGAGCTGCCTCCGCCCCGCGGTCCATGGCTGAGTTTCCCGACGACACGGAGCGTTTGCCCGCTGCGCGTCGCGGGTGCCAGCGCGTGACGAGAACGACGATCGCGACGTCCAGAATCACGTCGCCGAGGGACGCAGGGGAAATCCGAACAGTGTGACCACGAGTGTGAGGAGCGCCATCGCGGACGCGACGCCGACACTGGACGCAGTGATGAGCCGCGCGCGAGGCATGTTCGCCATGAGCGCGAGGCCTCCGAGCGCGGCAATGAGTTCAGCGACACCGCCCACAAGGGTCGCGCCACTCGTGACGCGCGCCCAGGTGGCGACGTACGAGACTTCATTCGGAGTCTGGACATTGAAGAGTTGGGATAGGTCATACCCGGAATACCAGAGTTCCTTGACTGCCGACACCCCAAAGAATCCGAAGATCAGCAACCCGATCGTGCGCCTATCGGCCCACCATCCCTGGGGCCAGATGCGGTGCAGCGCTTTCAAAAGCTTTCCCTCCGTGAGTGACGGCCGGCGTCAGCATATGCCGCGTCAGGGGACTCCGCGACAACCGGGGTCGCCCCGTCGAACAGCAGCCCTATAGAGAATCCTGGCCTGCCGGCTTTCGGTGTGGCTTCGCCGGGCGCGGTCGTTGCCGGTAGGCGCGCGCATTCCATCAGCCTGGGTTGCGCTGTCCAACTCACCGGAGCCTCGGCACAGCGTGGTCTGCTCGATGCGCCCTATACGGCTGGATCTCAGGAGGAGGAGGAGACTAGGGCAGCTAGCTGAACCTTGGAGGATGCGCCAGCCAGCCAGGCGTCAGCGATCACGTCTCGAAGATCGAGGAGATCGTCGCGCTTCTTGGGTAGCCGCGACCATGAGAGAATCGGGGCATGCGCTGGCTCGCTAGCCGTCGGTGGTCGCTTCTCGCAGGCGCCTTCGTGCTCTTGCTTCTCGGTCTGGTGCAATCCTGGACTTTCCTCAGCAGCATCCCGGTGGTGGTGGTGCTTCTTCTCCTCCTCATTTCGATTCCCGCGGCCTTCATAGCCCGGCACGCGGCGCCTCGCCCTCCCAGCTCACACTGACCCACTACCCGACACCGACTGACCTTGAGATCGTGGTAATGCGTACCGTCGCCAGGCTGCCGCGCTGCTGCTCCAAAAGCGGGGGATAACGCGCATTCGACCTGGCGATCGCGATCGCCGTCCTCTGCGCCGAAGACGCCTCGCTAAGGTGCGACGGCTTCGCGTTCCGCGCCGAGCTCGCGCTGCCCGGGTCAGGCGGTCATCGGAGTCCCGCCCATGGCCCGATGCCTTGCCAGTCTGGTGTGAAAGTTGCACGCCATGGTGAGCGAGGCAACTCACCCTTGAGGGACGTCTCTCGCCTCCTGACGGCTGTCCAGCCACTGGGAGCGAAATACTCCGGGCTTCCCAAGTGCGGGATGTGCTTGGAGATCCGGTGCAGGACTGGAACCATGGGTCCGCCCCAAGGCCGTGAACATGGGGACTGCGCGTCTTCGGCGCCGCAGGTTCTGTTTGAAACAGGGCTCGTGGCTTCGAGTGGCTGACTAGAGGATGGCGCGGTCACAGCTTGGAAGCCACTAGAGCTGGGGCCCGCACGGGTTGTCTAGCATCTCCAAGGTCCCTGAATGCGGAGCGAAAGAACGGGCGGCGGGGTGGATCCTCCTGCATCGTACGTGAGGTTCGCGTTGACGATTCCCGAACGTCCATCTGCGGTCGTAGTACTAAGAACTCCAGCGACGGATCGCCAGAAGGCCCCCGTCGCGTCGTTGGTGACGTCTACCTCCGAACCTCCTGTCAGGTAATAGTCTCCAGGTTCCGGGTACCTGACAGGGATGTTGAGGGAGAGAAGGAACTCGTGCCTCGTGCCGAGCAGCTTGAAAACGGCATAGATCGTGTGCGGCGTCACCGCGCAGTTATCGGCTGATGATCGGTCGATAGAGGCACAGTCGTCGAAGGCTCCGTCTAACTCCAACTGGCCAGACCCGCAGAACGGAGGCGTTCGGCCCGGGGTCGGCTCGGGCGATCCGGTCGACAGGTGGCTGTGCACCAGGGACGGCGTGCCGCGATTGATTCCCCCGCTCACAAGCCAAGACACACCACCGAAGACGACGACGAATCCGGCCAGCCAGAGTAAGACCTTCAGTCGACTTGCTTGGTCCGGTTTGCCCATTGTTGGCTTCCTGGCGCTGCTATATGCGGTTCGCGAAGTGCTCCGCATTCCTAGTTATCTTGAACCGTGGCGCTTCTGTTGCCGAGCACAGTCGAATCTTCATGGCGCCCTGGAGCACCGGGCATCACCACGGCCGGGTACATTGGCGGATGCTCGCCTGAGTGACCATCGCTTCGCTCAGCCCCCTCAGAGTGTGGCTGCGCATGTATTGACGAACCCAGGAGTTCGGTAGCATCGCTGCATGAGGCGCATAGGTGAGCGGCGCTGGCCCGTCAGTACCATCCCCATCCTCGTGGCTCTCGCGGCGACGGACTGTGGCGCACCAGCCGCGCCATCGGCGACTGGCACACCCGAGTGCACAGCGAGCTTCATGCTCGCCACGTTATTGCCCCCCGGCAGTTACACCTCTACCTCCGCCGCCGGCGTGAAGCTCTATGCAACCGAGACGGTGGAACTCACCAATACCTCGACTGCGAGCTGTTACGTGGAGCGCCCGACACTTATGGAGGTATCAGTCCCGTCCGGATTGGAGGACGTCGGAAGCTTGAGTATCGCGCCCTCACGCGTGGATGTCCTGCCTGCCACCTCCGTGAGGCTGGACTTCGGAAGCCTGGCCGGGTGCAGCACCTTTGAGCCGCCCATCTGGGCGACCCGCGTCACGGTGACGTTTCCTCGCCTGGGCAGTCTTCGTCTGGGCGGGATGCACATGCTCGTCCAATGCGGTGCGCCCCTGCTCCTGAGCTTCCACTCAATGCCTGCCGCACGGTCTCCTGGGTGACGCCTGGGTACATCGGGGAATACTCGCCTGAGGCAAACCGGCGTCCCTCGCGGCAACTGTCCAGAGGCCCGGCCGTAGACTGGCGCACCGTGGAGCCACAATCGGTGCCGGTTGCTCTTCAGGAGCGCGAAAGGCAGCGGTCGCGTCAGTCTCGCCAACCGTTCGACGCGCCAATTTCTCGAACAAACACGACATCGAGTTGATCGAAGGGCGGCTAGCGTTTCCGAGCGCTGACGCGCCACTCGCGTAACCCAGAGCGGGAAGCCCCGTTACCCTAGCGACCAGTCCAAACACGGCTTCCAGGAGTCCTGGAGAACCGGTACCGATGAAAAGGACCACAGGCGCTCGATCCTTCGGTCGTACGAGGGTCCTGTTTCTTCTCGGGGCAGATGTGGCCGGTTGTGGCACGAACGCCACGGCCACCTCGGGGTCCTCCGCCTCCGCAACTCCCGGGGTCTGGGCCGCGGCATCCGCGACGGCACCTCCGAGCGCATCCAGCACGCCTGACTCACCGGTAGGTTGGCTGAGCTATAGCAGCGCCTTGGGAAAGGTTTCGTTCCGATATGACCCAACATGGAAGCCGAGCGAATGCCCCTCGAATGACTCCCGCTGATTGTCTTTGCCCCCAAAATTTGTGGGCAAATTGAACCGTCGTTCGGAGTTAATTCGACGGCGTCTGCCCAACCACCCGCTGCTGACCTGCGCTGCGATCCGAGCCAACCCCAGCTACATCGTCGAGCGTGGTGGTCGACGGTGTCACAGGTACAAGGGAGTACATCGACTACTCCGCATCGGCTTATCAGGACTGCCGCCACCCAGTCGAGCATGCGCTGGACTACTCGTTCTACACGGGTGGCCGGGCTTACGACATCACCTATCTCTATATTTCGAGTGAGGGACCAGACAAGACGAGCGCAGTTGACCAGATGGTGCAAACGCTGACGTTTTCAGCGTAGACAGTGCCAGCGCAGGCATCCGGCCCCACGGGACATTCATGCCTCTGCGATCATTGCGATGGATATGCGCAGGCCCGTCGTTTCGAGTGGAAGCTTCGCACCCTGCCGGGCCGGTGGGTCGGTTGGAAACCACGCCTGCCACTCTTCATTCATGCCGGCGTAATCCCCCGTGTCCCGCAGTATGAACGTGGCGGAGACGACCTGGTCCAGCGAGCTGCCCGCCGCATCCAGGATTGCTGACAGGTTCTTCAGGCACTGACGCGTCTGCTCCTGGATGGTTGTGCCGACAAGCTCGCCGGTAACCGGGTCGAACGCCGCTTGACCGGATACGAAGACGAGACCCGCCGCCTTGACAGCCTGGCTGTACACGGGCGACTGCGGAGCCGCCGTTGTGGAGACGCAATTCCTGGCCATGTCTCTCCTTCGTGCTTGCGGTGCGGCTACCCTACGGTCAGATACGGGTGCACGTTAGCAGCAGATACTCCCAGTCAATGACGGTTGATCCACTGCCGCTTCATCGCCGCGAACATCTGGCCAACGAACCCCCTCGGGAGGAATGGGCGAATCTTGCGACTTTGAGACATAGGCATCTCGACGGCGATAGCGGTCGCTGGCGGCGTTGACGACGGGCTTGGCGGCGGCACCGACGCCCGATCGTCCCGCAGCCCCAACCTGAAGAGTTACGAGCGGCGCGTCGTGTGGTCGACCACGCCCGACTTTGCTCGGCTGGGGCCTGCGCAGTAGACTTGGATCGACGGCGATGGAGCTCGCCGAAACCGCCTTCGTGACTGATGGCTCCTGCTCACGGCCCAAAAAGGGAGAACAGGAGCACGTATGGCAGACCGAGCAGAGCCAGGTCCCCGGGTTGGTCGAGGCGTGCGTCGGAACCACGATTCGGCTGCCATCGTCGCCCCCGATGGTCTGACTTCAATCTGTCGCAATATGACGGAGTTCATGACCCCGTCAGCAGAGGTGGTCATCCCGTTGATCGGGCGCGTTCCGCACCGGGTGCCCTGATCTCGATGCTGCTGGTCGCCCGCCGACATCGCTACCCCGGTGCGGCGTTGTCCGAATCGCCGCGCGACGTGCCCCGCCATGACCAATGCAGTCCACAACGTGGATAGCCAGCAAGGCGGGCCGCCTTCGTCACGTGACGAGCATGCGGCGGGGAGCGGGAACGGCGTTGTCCACAACGGGAACCAACCAGGGGACACGGCGGGCGAGCCACCCACGACATCGCCCTCGCCGGCTCCCTGTCGCTTCACCAGCCTGCTCTTTGACGAGTCGTCAAACACGCCACCCGTCCAAGACCGTGAAGACCGCTCATACGCATCTGACCTGAATCTCGACCAGATCGTCGGGAAGATCGCTGGAGTACGAGAGGAGCACGATTTCATCGCGACCCTTCTTTACGGGCATCGCGAGGACGTCGATACCGTGCACTATCGCCACGAAGTCTTTCGGGATTTGGAAGACGGGTCGCTCCTCGGCCAGATGCAGCAATTTGCCGACGCGATGAGCCAGGTACGCAACCACGTCGGACAGGTCCACAAGATGCAATATCAGTACCAACGTGAGGGGTGGTTTCTGGATGCAGCTTCCATGTACTGCGACGCCGTCCAATCCCTCGTTGTTGGTCTGAGGGCGGCGCACCTTCGTTCCCGCGCCCTTCGTGGCTTTCGTACGTTCCTGACGGCCTATGTCGAGTCAGCGGCGTTCGACTCCCTCATCGCCGATACGAGGGCTCGGAAGGATGCGCTCGCCGAGATCCGCTATTGCACCCGCATTCGCGGTGGAAGAGTCGACGTGAGCCGTTACGAGGAGCAGGCCGACTACAGCGCTGAGGTGTTGCAGACGTTTGAGCGCTTCAAGCAGGGCGCTGTCAAAGACTACCGAGTCACGTACCGCTTATGGCCGGGCATGAACCACGTCGCGGCTCAGATCCTTCAGATGGTGGCGCGGCTGTTCCCCGAAGAGTTCTCGGCGTTGGATGACTATTGGTGCCGCCACGCCGAGTTCTTCGATGAGAACATCCGGCGCTTCGAGCGTGAACTCAGCTTCTATCTCGCGTATCTCGAGTACATTGGGCCGCTCAGCGCCGCCGGGCTCAGCTTCTGCTATCCGGATGTGACCGCGGCCTCGAAAGCCATTTTCGCCACGGATACCTTCGATCTGGCGCTCGCCAAGAAGCTCGTCGCCGAGGGCAAGCCCATCGTGCGCAACGACTTCCACATGGAGGGTCCCGAGCGCATCTTCGTGGTCTCGGGGCCGAACCAGGGAGGCAAGACAACGTTCGCCCGAATGTTTGGTCAGCTCCACCACCTGGCCGGCGTTGGCTGCCCCGTTCCCGGAAGCGCCGCTCGTGTCTTCCTCTTCGACCGGCTGTTCGTCCACTTCGAGAGGAAGGAGGATCTCACCAACATGCGCGGCAAGCTGGAAGACGATCTCGTGAGGATCCGAAAGATCCTGCAGGCGGCGACGTCGAACAGCATAGTTGTCATGAATGAGATCTTCACGTCGACGACACTGACGGACGCTCGATTTCTGGGCAAGAAGGTGATGGAAAAGCTCATGGAACTCGACGTGCTGTGTGTCTACGTCACCTTCGTCGACGAGCTGACGTCCCTTGGCGATTCGGTTGTCAGCCTCGTGAGTACGATCGTCCCCGAGAACCCCGTCGAGCGCACCTACAAGGTCGTCAGGGGACCCGCGGACGGGCTCGCGTATGCACTGAGCATCGCCGAGAAGCACAACGTCACCTACGAGCGCTTACGAGCAAGGATGGTGGCGTGAAGGCTCACCTCCTCCACGAGGATCAGGACTTCGACTTCGGCGCCCACCCGCCTCCCAACCACAAAGACCTGATCCAAGACCTCGAGATGGGTATCCTGCTCGAAGCCATGGCGCTTGGCGACAAGTTCCTGCTGGATGTGTCAACGAGAGTCGTGCTTGCAAGCCTCACCGACCCGGTCGCCATCCAATACCGTCAGCGAGTCCTCGCCGACTGCATCGCTGAGCCCCAGATCGTCAGAGATATGTACGACGTCGCGGTGGGCGCGCTCGAGGACAGGCGAGGAATCTGGGCGTATGGCTCCCAAAACCCCTCGTCCATACTGTCGGGCGCGGTCAACCAACTCGAGGCCGCCGTCATCCGCCTCAAGCAACTGCGCAAGATCGCGGATGACCACGCCGACAAGTTCCACTCCGCCGGCTTCACGACGCTCTTTCGCGTCCTGCAACTGGAACTCGACGACGGGTACTTCCAGACCATCAGCTTCCGCCTGAAGCAGCTGCGCTTCCGCGATGGCCAGCTGATCAGCGCCGAGTTGGACCGCGACAACAGTGGTATCGGGTTCGTGCTCCGCTCACCTGGCAAAGGGAAGCGGGGCTGGAAGGAACGCCTCGGCATCGGACCGCGTTCCTCGTACTCCTTTACCATCGCGCCGCGTGACGACGCGGGTGCCAATGCCCTGGCGGACCTCACCAGTCGAGGTGTCAACCTTGTCGCCAACGCGGCGGCTCAGTCCGCTGACCACGTTTGGAGCTACTTCACGATGCTCCGCTCGGAGCTGGGCTTCTATGTGAGCTGCCTCAACCTTTGGAGCCGGCTCGTGGCAAAGGGGGAACCCGCCTCCTTTCCCGAACCGTGCTCGTGGCGCCGGCGCGTGATCTCGTTCTCCGGTCTACGCGATATCTGCCTCGCGCTGCGCTCCGACAAGCGGGTCGTTGGCAACGACGTGGACGCCGATGGGAAGTCGTTGATCATCATCACCGGGGCGAACTCCGGGGGGAAATCAACCTTCCTCCGCAGTGTTGGCCTGGCTCAGCTCATGATGCAATCTGGCATGTTCGTCGCTGCCGAGGGCTTGCGCGCAAGTGTGTGCAACGGGGTCTACACGCACTTCATCAGAGAGGAGGATGCCAGCATGACCAGCGGACGACTCGACGAGGAACTGGGCCGTATGAGCACCATCGCGGATCAGCTTCGTCCGCACTGTCTCGTGCTCTTCAACGAGTCCTTCGCGGCGACCAATGAGCGCGAGGGGTCCGAGATCGGACGGCAAGTCGTCAGCGCACTGCTTGATGCAGAGATCACGGTCTTCTTCGTCACTCACCAGTTCGATTTCGCAGACGGATTCCACAGGAATCGCGCAGACTCGACCCTCTTTCTGAGGGCTGAGCGGCGGTCCGAGGGCCGGCCCAGCTACAAGCTCGCGGTCGCAGCGCCGCTTCCGACCAGCTTTGGAGAAGACCTCTATTACCAGGTCGGCGGCTGGCTGGACAGCGACCGCGAACAATCCAAGGCATTGAGCGGTGACGCCTCAGCGTCCGAGCAACGACCGGCGCACGGACTCAACGCGGGCTAGCACCTGGCTGGAGTCAGCGATATTCGTTTGGCGCGTGTCAGCTGCAAGCTGGGCTCGTGCAACAGCGCCGGCCAAGGCCTCACTCAGGCCCCGGGATGATTGCTCAGCCTCGCGGATCCATGCACGAGCCGTGCCATCGACGCTTTGCAGCGTCGCGTAGCGCAGCCGGCCGGCGAGGCGGTCGGAGTCCTCAAGCGCGCGATCGTGACGAGCTCGCTCACGCCACCTTCTTCCGACGGCGCCAGGAACGCGCGCCCGGAGTTGACGCACTCCCATCGCCAGCCCGCCCGGGTCATCCGACAAGTCCATACGGACGGCGTCCACGTTGAATCGTGTTGCCACATGGAACGCGGCAGGGAGTGTCACGCCGAAGGCCTGACCGGCCTCCGCAACGAAGCGCTCTGCCAACGCCTGCACGCGGTCTGCATGCCGATCGACCGGACCACGCATCGCGGCGATGAGCGCGGCACCAACCTCTCGACGCCACGAGCCCACGGCAGCAGCGAGTCGATCCGGCCATTCGTCATCTTCCGCGGCGAGGAGAACTGCTGGGAGCGTCTCCCGTATGGCGTCGGCCCTCGGTTCGATGACCGTGTCCGTCGCGCGCCCACACGCCGCCAGGAGCAGCGTCGACTCTTCGTCGATGGCGGCTGCGAGCTCGTCTTGCGCGGAGGCAAACGCAGTTCGGGCCGCCGCGGCTTCTCGTGCCGGTTTGGCTGCGGCCGCCGCCTCGAGTTGGAGGGTCGCGTCGACGAGCGACAGCAGCGTCGTCGCCACGCGGACACCCCGCTCCCTCGAGAGGCTCATCTGAGCAGCGACAACATCGTTCTTCAGCCATGCGATCAGCGTTCCCAGACCACTTTCCGCCTGAGCGCCGCGGGCTGATACGGGGAACACAGTGACATCCGAGCTTCTGCACAACGCCGCAACTCGGGGGCGAATGAATTCCACCGCCTCACGCTTCTCGTTTGGCGTCAGCCGATCGACCTTGTTGAGGCAGACCGCGACACCCGCGGCTGTGTGCGCCACGTCCTCGAGTAGGCGCGCCTCCGAGTCGGAAAGCGGTGCGTCCACGCTCAGGACGAGCAACGCCACATCGACTCGAGGAAGGAAGTCCATCGCGGCCTGCGTGTTGTGGAGATGAACGCTACCAATGCCAGGTGTGTCGACGAAGATCAGTCCGCTCTCGAGCAGCGGAGCCGGATACTCGATGACCGCCTCGCGAACGCCCTTGCCGTTCCCCGGATTCCCTTGCTCCGTGAGGTAGCCGTGCAGACCGCCGATGTCGATTGCGACTTCCGAGCCGTCGAGAAGGAGTAGCGTTGCGCGTGGGCGCGTGCCGAAGCGCACGAGTGCCGGGACCGCAGTGACCGGAACAACCCCTGTCGGCAGCAGGTCTGCTCCGAGCAGCGCGTTGATGAGCGTTGTTTTGCCCCGTTTGAATTCGCCGATCACCGCGACATACAGGCCGAGTCCGGCCAGCTTGTCAGCCGCCTCCTGAGCAAGATGCTGCTGCGCAGTCGGCAACAATTCCAGCGATGCGAGTGTTCGGAGCCCCTCCTCGAGCGAGATCCCCACAGCGTGCGCCTCACTCATAGTTACGGCGCCCATCGCACGCGATCCCTATACGACGGAATCGACGACTGCCCATCCGCGCTCCTACCAGTTGCATTGCTGGTAGGGCCCATCAGGCTGCACAGCCATGGACGGCGGGACCCATCACCGGACCGCGGTGCGCGGCGATCTCAGAATAGCATCCGCCGCCTCACGTGCAGACCCGGCCCCGAGAGTACACTCAGGCCCGGCGATGAGGCCCGCCTAAGCCGCCGTTCCGGATGATGGCTTCTACCCAAGTCGTTCCTGGGAGAAGACCGATGCTGACACCCCATCGCCATGCATGAGGGCATCGTCGCGTGCGTCGATGGCTCACCTGGGGGCTACGCGGCCGTCGCCGAAGCCGCAGAACTTGCCTTCCGATTCAATGCGCGGCTGATCGCACTCTCCGTCGAGGAGGGGCTCCCGAAACAGGCTGCAACCATGGCCGAGGTCGACGAGGTCAAACGCGAGCGTGACAGGTACTTCGCAGGCGTCCAGGCGCAGGCTGCGGCGATCGCACGAGAACATCACGCCACGCTGACCAGTGAAGTGCGGGTGGGTCACGCCGCGGATGCGATCGTGCGCTTTGTCGCCGAGGTCGGCGCCGATCTTGTGGTACTCGGCTTCAAGCGGCACTTGCGGATTCTCGGTCTCGTTATCGGGACCACCGCCCGGAAGGTCAGTGTCGCTGCGAATGCTTCGGTGCTCATCGTCAAGGCTGCGCGTGCAGACGTTGGACAGAAGCGTCTGCCCGAGACGCACGGCTTGAAATAGATCCGAAGAGTGGTGGCACACCGCACCGGAGCCTCATCCGGCGCCACGAGGCTACTGGTATCCTAGGGTCGTCTCGCGTTACGCGGTCAGGCGATGGGTCTCGCCATGAAAGGCTTCGTGCCTGATGGGCCCTACCAGCTACCACTGGTAGGAGAACCGTCGAGCGATGCCAAAACCGATCCAATCCATCGAACGAGCCTCAGCGATCCTCCGCCTGCTCTCGGGCCGCACCCGTCGGCTGAGTCTCGCTGAGGTCGCCGGGCAGCTGGGGCTTCCCAAGGGGACCGTCTACGGCATCATGCGGACGCTGCACTCGGTCGGTTTCGTGGAGCAGGACCCGGAGTCCGGCAAGTACCGGATGGGCGCGGCACTGCTCCATTTGGGGAGCAGTTATCTCGATGGCAACGAACTGCGCACACGGGCGCTCAATTGGGCGGACTGGCTTGCGGCGCGCACCAACGAGAGCGTGCGCCTCAGCACGCTACATGACGGTCAGGTGCTGCTGGTGCATCACGTGTTCCGTCCCGACAATAGCCCACAGGCGCTCGACGTCGGTGCGCTGCTGCCGATGCACGCGACCGCGATGGGCAAGGTCCTGCTCGCGTATCACCCATATCTGACAGAAGCTCTCGGCAACGGTTCGCTCCCTCGGTTCACGGCTTACACGATCACGGATCCAAAGTTGCTTGCGATCGAGCTCGAACAGGTGCGGGAGCAGGGTTGGGCGTCCTCTCTGGAAGAGCTCATCGAAGGCGAGACGTCGTTCGCGGCACATATCCGCGATCGCCAAGGCCTGGTCGTTGGTGCTCTCGCAATCTCGGGACCGACCGAACGACTTTGCGAGGACGCCCGGCCGCGCAGCGAGCTGGCGGCCTACGTCCGCGAGGGCGCGAGAACGATTTCGCGCGACCTGGGGGCTGTTCCGTGGTGATGGTCACGAGGCTCGGTACCTGCCGTTCACTCCCGCGACTCGTCCTGCGCATCGGAACTCGGCACCGCATCGGCGCCGAGGATCTCCGACGCGAACTTGTCGAACACTTTGTGGCGGCCGACGGGCACCTGCATGCGCCGGTGTGCTCCGCCCACCTGTGTCTCGAGGTCGAGCAACCATGTTCCACGGCTCCCGCGCACCAGGAGAACGTTGTCAAATCGCAAGATCAGATCTCCGCTCTCGGAGCGCTCCACTACCGGCCGTCGATGAGACATGGTCCTAACCTCCATGAACATGGTGGTCAGGGGCCATTAGCTCAACCAGAGCGCTTCCAGGATCCATATATCCTGCGGCGAGCCCCATCGCCAGCGGAGGACTGTACCACCACGCCGTCACTCAAAACAGCCCATAGAGGAGCGACATGACGCGCGACGAGCACGATCGCCCCGGACGAGCTCCGCGGGAGTCGTTTCGGAATGCTCGGAGCCATTCAAGCCGGTGGTGACTTCGCTTCATCGGCGGTCGTCGGCCTTCTCTATGCGGTCGCGTCGCCGGTCATCGGGTTCGCATACGCGGCTGCGTGGATGGTGGTTGCCGTTGTCGGGTCCGTTGCTCTGCGGGCGCACCTGATTTCACTATTCCGGCAGGCAGCGTCAACCGGTCGCCTCTGCATCGCACGACGCGGTGGCAAGTGCGCGTGCTCGAGACGGGGCTCCATCGCCGCTCCCGGCGTAGCATATGTGCATCGAGAATCCGCAGGATTCGTCGTTCCGCGACATACGGATTGCTACCGACACCACCGCACGTACCGGCTGGTACGGAAGGAGCGAAGTGGACACTACCATCACCCGGATCCACGGGCGCGAGATTCTTGATTCCCGCGGCAACCCCACAGTCGAAGTGGAGGTACGCATTGCCTGCGGGGTCACGGCTCGAGCCGGTGTCCCCTCCGGGGCCTCAACCGGCAGTCGCGAGGCCGTGGAGTTGCGCGACGGCGACGCGCATCGATACGGCGGCAAAGGGGTGCTCCATGCCGTGGCTGGGATCGAGGAGACCATCGCCCCCAACCTGATCGGCATGGATGCCAGCGCGCAAGCTGAGCTTGACGCGCGCATGATCGCTCTGGACGGAACCCCCAACAAGAGCCTGCTCGGCGCCAACGCCATCCTCGGTGTTTCGATGGCCTGTGCCCGTGCCGCCGCCGAGGCCGGTGGCCGTCCGCTTTACCAGTATCTTGGTGGCCCTGGTGCGACGCGGCTGCCGGTGCCGTTGATGAACATTCTCAACGGGGGTGTTCACGCTCACGGCCAAGGCGCGGACATTCAGGAGTACATGATCGCTCCGTACGGCGCCGCAAACTTTCGTGAGGCAGTCCGTTGGTGCAGCGAGGTCTATCGCGCCCTGCAGGTGATCCTGCTCGATAAGGGTCTTTCGGTGGGCGTTGGTGACGAAGGTGGCTTCGCGCCCCACGTCAACTCCAATCGCGAGCCGCTTGAGCTCATCGTCGCCGGCATCGAGAAGGCGGGGCTCCGCCCCGGTGCTGACGTGGGGATCGCCATGGACGCGGCGCCGAGTGAGTTCTTCCACGACGGGCGGTACGAGTTGAAGAGCGAGGGACGTCAGCTCAGCAGCGAGGAGATGGTGGCGTACTACGAGGCGATGGTGGCGGACTACCCGATCTGCCTCCTGGAAGACGGTCTGGCCGAGAGCGACTGGGAGAGCTGGAAGATCCTCAATCGAAGGCTTGGCAGCACCGTCGAGTTGGTTGGCGACGATATCTTCTGCACCAACCCTGCCATCATCGCGCGAGCGATCGAGGAGGACATCGCCAACTCGGCTCTGATCAAGCTGAACCAGATAGGGACCTTGACCGAGACGATCGCCGCCACTCGGCTTGCGCAGTTCCATGGGTGGGGCGCTTTCGTGTCCCACCGCTCCGGTGAGACGGTGGACAGCTTCATCGCCGACATGACCGTCGCCTTGGATACCGGTCACCTGAAGGCTGGCGCGCCTTGCCGGGGCGAGCGAGTGGAGAAGTACAACCAGCTCATGCGCATCGAGGAAGACCTGGGTCCCAGTGCGCGCTTCGCCGGGAAGTCCGCCTTCTGCCGGCCGGTACGCTTCTGACGAAGCGGTCGCTGCAGCTCATACGGCCACGGTGGCGATCGACACCATGCGCGGCAGTGACCAGGCTCCGCATCGGCCGCCTACGCCGCGTCCCACGTCGCTGCGCGCAGAGGCGCTCTGCCAACCCCCACGGAGTCACCGCGCTCAAGCAGGTGCGTCATCTCAAGGAACCGGGCGCAGGCGCGTAGCGTTGATACGGTGAGACATATGGCGTCTATCCTGCGATCCACACTCGTCGGTGTTGCGGTGATGACGATGGCGGCAGGATGCGCGCAGGCCGTCAGCACGACTCGCCCGCCTACACCGCAGCCGACCCAATCAGTGCCCGCCGTCCCACTCCCGGACTGTAGGGACATCGTCATCCCCTCGGCGACTGCATCCCCAGGCCAGTTGATCACGCCGCCTGCCGCCGAAAGCACCGTCACGGTGACCAGCGCAGATGCGGGAGCTACGGTCTTCCTCACGACAGCGCAGCACCTGATTGTCGAGATCGGATTCCCGGGGCCTCCTGTTTGGAGCGGGACACCTCAGGGCGCCGACGTGTTCTGGACGCCTCCCGCTGCCCCGAATCCCGGTCCCCTCTACCGGTCCGGGTCGGTCACCTGTCCCGGGGGCAGCGCCGCTGCAGTCTTCGCGGCCGTCGGCAGCGGCGGAACGACCGTCGACGCGACGACTGACTCGCTGTGCTTTCACACTCACCCCGCCTGCGAGATGGCTCAACAGGGCTTCGAGATCTATGTCGTCGTACGGCCGCCCCAGTAGCATCCGGATGAGGCCTGCCAGGCCGACATTGGAACTCCGGTGGCGCGCTCTCAACGCGCGGCTGGCGGTTCGTCTAGGTGATCGATACGACCGCCTCGAAGATCGCCGAATGTGGGTTTGGCTTGTCCGCGACCGCACTTCCCCAACTCACCGCCAGCGATTGACTACCAGGTGTGGCGGGGTCCACACCCGACAGCACTGAAATCCCGAATGTGTCGCCCGGCCAGACCGCTGCGTCGCCGAATTGGTTCGAGATCCGCACGGGCGCCGAGGTCCACCCCCGGCTGATCGAGAACGCGCGCACGTATTGCGCATAGCCCAGAGAAGAACTGTCAGCAAGCCACCCCACGTAGGCGACACCTCCACGTCCTCCGACCACCTGGACGATGTGGGTCGCGTTGTCAGCATCAGGCGTCACGCGCTGCAGTGCCGACCAGGTCTTGCCATGGTCGATCGAGTACGAAAGCCACCCGACGTCACTCCCGTCGTGCTGCGTATCCCAGGTGATGTACAGGTTGCCTGCAGCATCCCGACCAAGATCGCCGTCGATCCACCATTCAGCCTCCGACATCGAAAGACGATCGGGTCCAACCTGCACTGGGATCGACCATGTCTCCCCGCCGTCATCAGACGACGTGAAATAGCTGTGCGCCGGAGTCATTGTGTAGGTGACGTCATTGGTGATGTGGTATCCCTGATACTCGACATCGATCCGCCCATCGGGCTCGACCAGGAGCGGAGCGCTGTCACCTCCGCTCGCGGGAAAGCCCGGGCTCACGTGAATGATTGGGCCCCAGGTCTTCCCGCCGTCAGTCGACTTCTGGATGACGACGTTCAAGTCGCCGGTTGCAAATGCGCAGCTGCCTGCCGGGTTGCAGATATATGTGACGGCCGCGGCGCTTGGTCCGTAGTCCCAGGTGACGTATATCGTTCCGTCTGGGCCGACCGCGACGAAGTCGCGGTCTCCCCAGTTCCGCCGATTGGAAGGAACGAGCGATGAGACCTGCGGGAAGGTCGCACCGTGGTCGAACGAGGCTGCAACCACGGGGTAGGTATACCCGTTCCGCGAGATCATGAATGACGCGTAGACCGTGCCCGATGGCGCAACTGCCACGGCAGGGTCCCAACTCGACCGGACGGATCCGGGGACCGCAATGGGCGCGCTGAAATGCCGGCCCCTGTCGACAGAGCGGGCGAACGCGATGCCTGTGCAACCCATCCAGAGTTCGTACACGTAGGCACCGGACGGATCCACCCCTTGTTCCACCTCCGCGTTCTGATCCTTGCAAGGTTTGCTGACGTCGGTGATGTGGCTGACCGTGAACCGATCTGCGGGCAGGCTCGAAGCCGGGACTCGCGTCGGGGCGCCGAGAGCAGCGGTCGCTGCGACGATGCCCACAGCAACTGCGCATCTCGTTTTGAGCCCGGGTTGAGCGACGCGCCGCGATGCCCTGCGTGGCCTAAGGAATGGCATCTCGATCTCCCTGATGTGGACGCGGGAATCCTAGCTCGACAGCGCGGTACGCGGTGACCGGTGCATGGCTCAACCGTCACGCAGCGTCACCGATCGACCTCGGGACCTGAAGAATAGAGAACCGGGAGGGGCTGCGTTGCAGCCCCTCCCTGGCGTCAAATCGACGTGCGGTTACGGGATGCTGATGCTCCAGAGCCCGCGACCGTGCGTGGCCGCAAGCACTGAGATCCCATCGGGGTTGGCCCTGAGGTCGTTGATCGAGGTGTTCGGCAGGTTCGAACCCAGCCGCGACCATGCCGTGTTGGCGCCGCCGCCGGCATTGGCCACGAAGGCGCCGATGTCAGTGGCGAGCAGGAGCTTCCCGCCCGCGAACACGAGCGCGTCGCTTGGAACGTCCGGGAGCAAAGCCGAGATGTTGGTCCAGGTCGATCCGCCGTTCTTCGACTCGAACACATGCCCGGTGCCGCCACCAGGGATCCAGCGCCGCGAGTAGCCGTTGTAGACGGCATAGACGTGAGCCGGGTTGGCCGGGTCGACCGTCAGACCGGCGATATAGCGGTCCGGCAGGTTCGGCGCCGTGATGGTGTGCCAGGTGCCACCGTAGTTGGTGTCGATCGCCGACGCGAACGGGGTCGACGAGCCGACGTTGCAGTTGCCGCACCAGCCGGCATAGGTCACGTTTCCGTTCACAGCCAGGGCTGTGATCGAGTGACCGGCCCCGGTGTCATGGACGTTGGTGAGGTCGCAGGTCGAGCCCGCGCACACCGTCGACCAAGCGGCCGTGTCGTTCCAGACGTCCTCGCCACCGAACACCCAATGGGTCGGGTCGTTGACATCGGTCGCAAGTGGCGCGATGAAGCGGGGGGTGGGATCGCAATTGGCGATCGGGGGGGCCACGGCGTCGAAGCACGACGGTGTGATCGTTGTGAACGTGTGCCCACCGTCGGTGGTCATGTACGGGTTCAGGTCCACGTACTCGCCGACGGCGTCCTTCGCATTCGTCGGATTGACGATGACGTCCCCCCCGTCACCGCCGGCAGGAGTGACGCTCTTGCCGGTGCCGGGAAGGAGCAGGGTGGTGCCGTTGTCCTGGAGGCCCCCCCACTCCGCCATTCCCGAACCGCTCGCGCCCGCCTCGGCGTCGTAGTACTGCAAGGTATGGATGCCGTTGTTGAGATCGCTCCAACCGCCATTCGGTGCATGGTTGTCCAGAGCCCGCGAATACACGCCGCCATCGTTGCCGATGTACACGCGATCTCCGGTGATCAGCACTGCATGCTGGTCGGGATGGGTCACCGGGTCGCAAGTATTAGTGGCGTCGCATGGAAACGCGTAGTTCCAATAAGGGTTGATCGTCGTCCACGTTGAACCGGCGTTGAAGGTCTGATAGACCTCTTCGAGCCCGGCGAACACATGGTTCGCGTTGCTCGGGTCAACTGCCAGGAACTCGTTGTACCAAGCCTGGACACCGGGGGTGACTCCGGTCGAGCATCCACCGGATCCCGAATTGCACAGCGTCGTCGAGTTGGCGATCAGCGACCACGGGCCGGTCGGCTTCCCGTTCGCCGAAACGAAGATCCCTTGAAGGCCGAGCGTCGAAGGCGCCTCGATCATCGCGTACAGCTTCGAGCCGTCGGCCGCGTACGCGAACGTGGTGCGACCCAGATCGCTCGCATTGATGGCACCGCTTGGGGTGAACTCAGCGAACGTCCCCGCAAGGCCGTGGTGAGTCGAGAGGTAGAAGCCGTTGTACGCCGTGTCAGCGGGTGGATTGCCCTGCCCTCGCCACCCATCGGCAGCGAGAACCGTCGCGCCGCTGGTCCCAGGCTCGATGACCACATCGGTGATGAACGAGGTCTCGTAGGGGTTGTTGGTCGGGTTGGGATCAGGCTTGAGGACGAGCGTCCACGCTGATGTGAGATTGCTCGCGCTCCGGCGCCACAGACCGTTGTTCGACGCATCGTAGACATCGCCTTGACCGTCGAAGACCAGCCGGTAGCTGGTGAATCCGGACAGCCCGCTGCCGCCGACGAGCGAAAACGATGCGCCGCCGTTGGTGGACCGGAACACCCCTTGTCCGGCATACGAGTCAGCGTTGGTGTTGGCTTCTCCAGTGCCGACCCACAGCGAGTGATCGGCCGGGTTGATGGCCAACGAACCGACCGAGAGAGTCGGAGCCTGATCGAAGATGGGCTTCCAATGCTGACCGGCATCGGTCGACTTCCAGACACCTCCCTCCGCGAAGCCGGTGTAGATCGTGCTCCCATCGGCGACGAGCGCCGTGGCACGTCCACTGACGTTACGGAACCCAGCGCCGGCATTCGACCAGATCGGGTCGGAATACCCTTTCGGTTGCCCGGTGTCGGGGCCGGTGCTCAACTGCTTCCACCTGCCGCCCACAGTCGGCAGTGCAGCAGCCTGAGCCTCGGCTGCCGCCAAGGCCTGGCCGGAAACTGAGAGCCCGGGCGCCGTACGCTCGAGTGAGTACGCGGAGGCCTCCTCCACCGACAGGGCGTCGGCCTGGTGAGCTGCCGCGGTCACGGCCGCCAGGTTGAGTTGCCGGGCGGCCGCGCCAGAAACTCCAGGTGCGGCCCCTGCCTGCGTCCCCGAGACTGCGAGCGCCACGAGGGATGTGATCCCCGCGATGCCTACGATCGACGACCGCGTCTTGTGTGCGCGAACGACTGACATCGTGCCTCCCCATTGCGAGCGCTCTTGGCGAGTTCCTGGAACGGCCTGACCACGTACCTTATTCGTGTGGTGCATGTCAAGCGCTTGACGCAAAGAGGGAGAGGTCGGCAAGATCCGCTCAAGGTCGTTCTCACCAACTCTCGGACAGAGGAGCGCGAACCATGGCCCCGACCAAAACTGCAACCAAGACCAAGCCGAAGTCGGCGAAGCCTACGAGCCCGAACGGCAGAGCGTCCCAAGGATTCAGCGCCGAGGAAAAGGCCGCTGCTCGCGAGCGTGTCCGGGAACTGAAGGCGGAAGCGGCCAGGGCGGATGGGGAAACTGAATTGCTTGCAGCGATCGCAAGGATGCAGGAACCGGATCGCGCCATGGCCAGGAAGGTCCACGCTCTGATCAAGGCCGCAGCACCAATGCTCACGCCGAAAACCTGGTACGGAATGCCCGCGTACGCCAAGGACGGCAATGTCATCTGCTTCTTTCAGAACGCAGGGAAGTTCAAAGTCAGATACCAGACGCTCGGCTTCAGCGACAAGGCGCACCTCGACGACGGCGCCATGTGGCCCAACTCATACGCGCTCATGAAGTTGACTGCAGCCGAGGAGGCAAAGATCACAGCGCTTGTGAAGAAAGCTGTGCGCTAAGAAGAATCTGAGGTCGGCCTCATGTGGCAGGCGTGCTTGGCCAACATCTACCATCGTGTTCACCGGGGCCGCTCAGCCACGACGCCGATCATGGGCATTCGTCACACGGATGCAATATCAGGGGAAGGGTTGAGTTGTAGCTTGTCGGCACCCACAGCGCTTCATCACGAGGTGGTCAATCATGGGCGATGGCGAAATCCTTGAGTGCCCGGAGTGCAGGTCAAACGAAGTGGTCCTGCACGAGCCCAGTGCCACCACCCTCGGCGCCACAACACGGACGGTCGTTTCCGGCTACGAGTGTGTCGAGTGTGGTCGCCGTTGGGCGCCCGACGTAGCGTTGACGGGGCAAGCTCTCCGACCGATACCGCGCTAATCCTGACCCCGTCGGTGGATGCATCGCCGCGGCCGCCGATGTGGCGGTCCTATCGGGGCTGCCATGCCTGCTGAGCCCCAAGGCCGATACAGCGTGCGTCGCCTCGTGGCGAGTGTCACCTCGAAGTGCAGCTTGGCGATGGCCGCGTCGCGCTCCGCCTTTGCCCCGTCGTGAACATCGCGAACGAGCTGCCGCGCCAACCGATCGCGGCTCGCTGATTCGGCACTCGCGGCGATCTCCGCCTCATAGGCCTCGCGGCGTTCGGCCTCGTCGAGCTCGCGAGCGGGCGTTCAGCGCGGCTTCCCGCTCCAGGGTCGAGTTGGCCTCGAGCAGCCGGCGCATGGCCAGGATCTCGTCGTCGGTGAGTCGCGGGTGCGGCGGTTGTCTCGGACATGACGGGGCCCGGCGCCAGATCGGCACCGGGCCCTTCAATGCCTGGTTGTGGTCAGGCAGCAGCCTTGAACGCGCGGAGGAAAGCGACGCCGTTGGGTGTCCCCACGCCGGTGACATCGTCGTAGCCGCGGCGCGTCCAGATGGTCGTCGGCACACCCAGCGTCTGCAGCCGGGTGAGGTAGCCCTCTGACGCGTTGAGGAAGTTGGCAAAGTCAATGCGCACCGTCGCCTCCGGCCCACGTTGCGGGCGGACGTCCGTGATGGCCGGCGTCTGCTCGTCGGCATAGATCAGCGGATTGATGAATCCGATCGCGTGCCCCGTGTACTGAACGGCATCTGCCAGAACACCGGCGAGGAGCGGCGAGGACAGGCTGGTGCCGCCGATTCGATACTCCGCGTAATAGGTGCCGTTGTGGAATACCTGGGTCTCGCCGACGCGCAACCCGGTATTGGGATCGCCCGGCATGGAGATGTCCGGAACCGCGCGCATCGGCTTCGATCCGAAGTACTCGGAGATAGACGCCGGCACGTGACCCTTCTGGTAGAACGGCTGGGCGAAGAGCTGGCTCGTGCCGCCACCCGAGCCGCTGCTGTAATTGCCTGGTGGGGCCGGCGACCATGCGCCGCTGCTGAGGTCCGAGTACGAGTTCGACCATCCGGTCTGGAACACGATCTGTCCCTGCGCGCCGATCTCGGTGCTCGTGCCGCCGACAGCGGTGGCAAGAGGATCGGACGCTGGGAAGTTGACCTGACGAGAGCCAACTGCACCGACGTCATCCCCTTCGTCGCCGGACGAGAAAAGCACGCTGATCCCGGTGAGATCGGCCTCGAGCAGGTACTGGTGGAAGAACTGGAGCACGCCCGCGGGAATCGTGTCTTCACTGCCCTCGCCGGTGCCCCATGTCCACGAGTCGGTCACGATCGATGCGAGATGGTGGTCGATGACGTTGGCGAATGCGTCGTCGAGACCACCCACACAGTTCTTGCCGCCGGCGTAAAGGATGTTCGCCCCGGGCGCCATCCCGTGCACCGCTTCAACGTCGAGCGTCTCCTCGCCGTACCAGCCCTGCGGTCCGCACGCTCCCTGCCTGTCGTATCCGTCTGACCTTGGTGTGATCTGACTGAAGTGCCCGGTCAGCGTGGGGAGCCCGTGACGACTGGACCAGGTGTTCGCGTCGGACAGGATGGTCGGGGCGGCGTAGGCGTCGGTGATGGCGACGGTCACACCGTGGCCGTTGTCGCCGTCATGGATCGAGTCGGCAAGCCCGAACGCCTGCTGGTACTGCGCGGCCGAGTAACCGCAGATGGTGTACGGCCACTGCTGCCCATACGCGGCAGGGAGGCTGGTGGCCACCTTCTGCCCGTAATACGCTGAGCACGGCTGTACGCCATAGCGCGCACCGGGTGGCGGTCCCGGAATCGTGCCCGCCGGCTGCGCATGCGAACCGTCAAGCCCGACGATCCCCGCGATCGTCGTGCTCAGCTGTGCCGGTACCAGATAGTTCCCCGTCGGCGCCGGAAGGGTCTGACCTTGGGACCGGAAGTTGTGGAGCGAGATCCCGAGCAGTCGCTCCGTCTGCGCAACGCTGCCGCGCACCTCGATGTACATGCGGCTCGACGCCACGCTGACGATGGTCAGCCCCGTCGATCGCAGCCAAGCGGCCACCGCAGCCTCGGTCGCGGCCGTTGGCGCGAACGCCGCGTCGAACTGGGCGTCCGTGAGGAAGTCATGGAACGCGGGGCTTCCTGGCGTCGAGACTGCCTCCACCTCCTGTTCGGCAGTTGCCGCGTTGCGCACACCGAGCACGACCTGGAAGTCGACCGCCTGCGAGCTTGGGAGCGCGCCGAGATCGGTCGCCGTCGTCGCCCAGGCAGGTCGGCTCCCGGCCAGCGAGATGCTGCCGCTCGCGCCGGCCGCGCTCACATGGTTGCTGAGCGTTGCGGTGAGCAGCGCCGCCATCGAAACGCCGATGAGAATGCCTCGAAATCTCGTGATGCTCTTGAGAGCGCGCACAGCATCGACACCTCCACATAAATGTCCCATCCGCAGTTCGAGGGGCCCGCAGGATGTCACCGCGGGGAGCGCGCCGTCAACCCGGCGGAGGCGCCAGTCTTTGCGCTGCATTGCCTCCGCGTGAGCGTCGCCGCTACCCCTGACCTGGTGGTTCCCCCCGCGGATCGCACCAAACGCTCTCGAAATAGGGGTGTGTGCTGGGTGGGCTGAGGCGGCATCCCGGGAGGCCTCGACCCCCGTCGGCAGCCGCCGTTAGCGTTGCTCGCGATTCCGCTTACGCAGGGCCTCGTCGCCCACTTCGCGGGTCGCTGACGGGCACCACCCGCGCCATTGGGCCATGGTGGCGACACCGATCTCGCCAACCTCGTCCATCGCTAATGCAACCCCTTGAGGGCCGCGGAGTGAGATCAGCGTCGGCTGAGCGAATGCCATGTCACTTGAAACGGGTCAGACGGCCGGAGACCCAGCGAAATGCTCGGCCTGGGGCCTTCTGTGCTTGCGACTGCACAGCAACGAGCAAGCCCACTCAGCCACCAGCCGCGTGTAGATGCCACGCGCCGGGTCGCGGAGCGCGTCCAATGGCTCATCGGCGTCGCCTTTGAGTTTGGTACTCCCTCCGGAGTCGGAGACGGGCGCCGACTGGCCGCCCTGCCTACAGGCGGGTAATGGCCGGGGCGACGCTGCAAGTGGCGACGATGAGACGTGAGTCGGCGATCAGGGAGAGAGCGATCGCCGAGACCCTCTCGTACACGCGGCGCGCGACGTCCATGACCTTGGGACGTGGCCGCGACTAGGTGGGCTCCGCTACGCAGTCCGCCTCAGACAATCCACCCCGAGCAGCGGCTGG
>ODAK010001669.1_pt1 | contig 23854 bp, 17 predicted proteins | sample 1539591 | NCBI WGS metagenome assembly ODAK01 (sample SAMEA3539303, study PRJEB22396) | soil metagenome | biome: tundra; feature: field; material: soil | place: USA | collected 2010-05 | depth 0.15 m | reverse complement strand
TCTTCCTGATCTTGTCCTCGGGAATCTCCATCTTCTCGGCCAGCGTCGGCGCGTCAGGCTCGAAGCCGAACTCCTGCAGGTGCTGGCGCGACAGACGGTTCATCTTGTTGATCGTCTCGATCATGTGCACTGGGATGCGGATCGTGCGCGCCTGATCGGCGATCGAGCGGGTGATCGCCTGGCGGATCCACCACGTCGCGTAGGTCGAGAACTTGTAGCCGCGGCGGTACTCGAACTTGTCCACCGCCTTCATCAGGCCGATGTTGCCTTCCTGGATCAGGTCGAGGAACTGCAGGCCGCGGTTGGTGTACTTCTTGGCGATCGAGATCACGAGGCGCAGGTTGGCCTCGATCATTTCCTTCTTCGCGTCGCGAGAGGCGCGCTCGCCTTCGTTCATGCGCTTGTTGATCTTCTTCAGGTCCTCGAGCGGAACGACGGCGCGCGCCTGCTGGTCGGTGAGCTTCTTCTGCAGCTCCTGCACCGGCGGCAGGTTGCGCGCCAGGATCAGGCTGTAGGACCTGCCCACCGCCGCTTCCTTCTCCGCCCATTTCAGATTGAGGATGTTGGGCGGGAAGCTCTTGATGAAGTATTCCTGCGGCATGCCGCATTTGTCGACGAGGATCTTGCGCAGCTCGCGTTCGTAGCGGCGCACGTCGTCGACCTGCGAACGCAGGATGGCGCAGAGCTTCTCGATCGTCTTCACGGTGAAGCGGATCGTCATCAGCTCGGAGCTGATCGCCTGTTGGGCCTTGTTGTAGGCGGGCGACTGGTAGCCCTCTTTCTCGAACGCCTTCCTCATCTTGTCGAAGTTGATGCGCAAGGCGTCGAACTTGACGAGCGCGGCCGCCTTCAGCTCCTCGAGCTTCTTCGTCAGCGCCTTCGAGCCGCCGTTGCCGTCGTCGTCGTCTTCCTCGTCGAAGAAGTCGACGTCTTCCTCGGCGACGTAGTCGTCGGCCTCGTCTTCCGAGACGAAGCCGTCGACGGCCTCGGAGATTTTCATCTCGCCGGAGCCGATGCGATCGGCATAGGACAGGATCTCGGCGACCGTCGTCGGCGAAGCCGAGATCGCGAACATCATCGCCTGCAGGCCGCCTTCGATGCGCTTGGCGATCTCGATCTCGCCTTCGCGTGTCAGCAACTCGACCGTGCCCATCTCGCGCATGTACATGCGCACCGGGTCGGTGGTGCGCCCGAACTCGGAGTCGACGGTCGAGAGCGCCGCCTCGGCGGCTTCTTCGGCTTCTTCCTCGGTCGCGGTGGTGGCGCCGCCGCCGGCAATCAGCAGCGTCGCCGCGTCGGGTGCCTGCTCGTAGACGGCGATGCCCATGTCGTTGAGCATTGAAACGATGGCCTCGAGGATCTCGTGGTCGACGAGCTTTTCGGGCAGATGGTCGTTGATTTCCTGGTGCGTCAGGAAGCCGCGCGTCTTGCCCATCTTGATGAGCGTCTTCAGCTCCTGGCGGCGCTTGGCGACCTCTTCTTCGGTGAGTGCGGTCTCGTCGAGGCCGAACTCGCGCATCAGCGCGCGCTCCTTGGCGCGCGAGACCTTCATGCGCAACGGCTTGGCCTTCGCCTTGGCGTCGGCATCGGCGTCAACCACGGGTTCGCCTTCGAGGTCGGCTTCGATCTCCGAAAGATCGACGTCCGACGCTCCCGGCTTGCCGCCTTTTTCGTCAGGCTTGAGCTTGCCCGCGGGCGCCTTGCCCTTGACCGCCGCCGCCTTGCCCTTGGCGGCGATCTCGGTGGCTTTCGCGGGCTTTTTCTTTTCGTCCGCGGCGGCGGCCTTGCCGGGCTTGGCCGCCGGCAAGGCGGCTCGAGTCGGGGCGGTCTTCTTGGCAGTCATGCAATTCCTTGATTGTGATAGGCCTGCTGCGTTCGAAAGCCCGTTCGATGAAGTGCGCACCGTCGGGCGAAAATCAAGGTCGGGTCCTGTCGAGGGCGTGCGCGACAAACGGCCCGGGCGACGTCGGGGCTTTGCAAGCTCCAACGCGGACCGAGCCGTTGCGGGGTGACCGGAAGCACTGGCGTCCGATTTGCAGCCCTTGCGGGTAAAGGGGGCCTTGAGTGTGACCCTCGTTCAGAGGGTGGCCGGGGCCCGGAGGTGCTGCCGTCACTTCGCCGCGATCGCGAAAACCTTTTATTATCTCCTTGCCGCGGTCTTTCGTCAAAGATGGCCGAGAACGGGTGTTGGTCTCCCAATCAGACCTTGCGCCCGAGAACGAGTGCTGCAGCCCGCTTGTCGCCGGCCACGCGCAGCTGCGCCATCGAGCTGTGCAGATCTTCGAGAAGCGGCTCGATGGCCGGGTCTTCGCTGTCGATCAAGGCCAGCGCCGCAGCGCTCCAAGCCTCTGCGGCCAGGCGCTCGCGCAGGGCCGCCCACGGTTGCGGGCCGTGCTCGGCGCTGGCGCGATCGATGAAGCGGAATGCCTCGCCGTGCCATCCGGGGAGGGCGCACAGCATCGCATGGTCGGCGGCGCTCAACTGCTCCCACCAGCCGCTTTCCAGCAGCAGCATCCAGGCCACCCGATCGTGCGGCTGTCGCATCACCTGCTTCACCGGCCGGCGCGGCCGACCGGTCGCTGCGACACTTGATCGAGGCCGTTGGCGCGGTGCGTCGATGGCGCGCCACGCAGCGGCAAGTTCTTCTGCGGGCAGCGCCGCCCGCGAAGCGATTTCGCCCAGCAACTGCCGCTTCAGCATACCGTCGGGAAGCGCCGACCAGAGCGGCCGGGCTTCGGCGAGAAAGCGCGCCCGACCCTCGGCCGTCGTGAAATCGAGGCCTTCGCCGGCCAAGGTGACGATCTGCCGCGAGAGCGGCACAGCCTGGGCGACGCGCTCTTCGAAGGCTCGCGCTCCGTGTTCCCGCACATAGGTGTCGGGGTCGTGCTCGGGTGGCAGAAAGAGGAAGCGAAAGCTGCGCGTATCGGTCGCATGCGGCAGGCTGGCCTCGAGAGCTCGACTGGCGGCGCGGCGCCCGGCGGCGTCGCCGTCGAAACTGAAGACGACCACGTCGGAAAAACGAACGAGCTTTTGCACATGCTCGGCCGTGCATGCCGTGCCGAGCGTGGCGACGGCGTTGTCGAAGCCCGACTGGGCGAGCGCGACGACATCCATGTAGCCCTCGACGACGAGAACGTAGCCGCGCTGTCGGATCGCGGTTCGCGCTTCGAAGAGGCCATAGAGTTCCCGCCCCTTGCTGAAAACCGGCGTCTCGGGCGAATTGAGGTACTTGGGCTCGCCGTGGTCAAGCACCCGACCGCCGAAGCCGATGACCGTGCCTTGCACGGAGCGGATCGGGAACATGATGCGATCGCGGAAGCGGTCGTAGCGCTTCTGTGTCATCGCTTCCTCGGAGTCGGTGTCACTGCTTTCGCCAGCGCGCGCGATGACGAGGCCGCTTTCTTCGAGCAGCGGGTCGTCGTAGCTCGCAAAGACGCTGGCGAGACTGCGCCAGCCTTCAGGGGCGTAGCCGAGCCCGAAGCGGGCGGCGATCTCGCCGCTGAGGCCGCGGCCTTTCAGATAGGCGATCGCGCGCTTGCTGGCCTTCAGCTGGCGGCGATAGTTCTCGGCAGCGCGCGCCAGCACATCGGCAAGCGTCGCCTGCTTTTGCTTGTGCGCGGCAGCCTGCTCGCGATCGGCGGGCGAGCTCGTGTTTTCCGGCACCGTCAGCCCAGCCTGCTGGGCCAGATCGCGCACGGCATCGATGAAGCCCATGCCATGGTGCTCCATGAGAAAGCCGATCGCGTTGCCGTGGGCGCCGCAGCCGAAGCAGTGATAGGTCTGCCGCGAGGCGCTGACCGTAAAGCTCGGCGACTTCTCGGAGTGGAAGGGGCACAGACCCTTGTGGCTGGCCCCGCCGCGCTTCAGCTCGACGGAGCGGCCGACGACTTCGACGATGTCGACGCGGGCGAGCAGATCATGGACAAAGGCGGGTGGGATCACCCCGAGAATTAGACACGAGCCGGCACCTACGGCGCTACAGCCGATCGATCCGCCAGACGCGAAGAACGCTCAAAGGGCGAAATCGCTGAGTTTCTTGCCGCTCGCCAACGCCGCCTTCAGCCATCGCGGTTGCAGGCCCCGGCCGCTCCACGATTCTCCGGTCGAGGCGTTGCGATATTTGGCTGGGACTTTGCCCGAGCCCCCGCCCGATTTTCCTTTGACCGGCGACTTTGCGCCGAGATCAGCGAGCGACAAACCATATTCGGCCATCAGGGCCCGAACCCTATTGACCGCCTCGCCGCGTTCGTGCTTCTTGGTTTGCTCGATCTGCCGCTCGAGCGCCTTTTTCTGCGCCAGCAATTCCTGCAATGTCGTCACGTTCAAACCTCCGCCTTCTCGTTGCGTGCTTGGCAGCACGCGCGGATTCTATGCGCAGTCAAGCCGGCGGCGGCACATATCCGGCGGGCTGTTCGGCGCCGGCGCCGAACAGGAAATCCTCCATTTGTCGCGAGAGATATTGGCGGGCGCGCTGGTCCGCGAGATTCAGGCGATTTTCGTTGACGAGCATCGTCTGGTGCTTCATCCACGCTGCCCACGCTTCCTTGCTGATCGATGCGTAGATGCGCTTACCGAGCTCGCCCGGGTACGGCGCGTAGTCGAGCCCCTCGGCCTCGCGTTTCAGATATGCGCATTGAATCGTTCTTGGCATTGCTGGCTCCCGGCCGCCGCGGCGGCCACTGCATCGATCGAAATAGGTCGCCCCGGGTTCAGCCGAGTTTCTTGACGAATACCTGCGAGCGACGGTCCCAGTTGTACTTGCGCTTGCGTGCCTCGGGCAGCCAGTCGGGATCAACTTGGGCAAATCCACGCTTGATGAACCAGTGCATCGTTCGCGTCGTCAGCACGAAAATACTCTCCAAGCCTATCGCCCGGGCCCTTTGCTCGACGCGCTTCAATATCCTCTCGCCGTCACCCTGGCCCTGAACCTGGGGCGAGACCGTCAATGCCGCCATTTCGGCGGTTTTTGCCTCCGGATACGGATAGAGCGCGGCGCAGCCGAATATCACGCCGTCATGCTCGATCACCGTGTAGTTGGCGATATCGCGCTCGATTTCCGTGCGGCCGCGCTTGACCAGCGTGCCGTCGCGCTCGAATGGTTCGATCAGCTGCAGCACGCCGCCGATGTCGTCGGCCGTCGCCTGGCGCAGGCTCTCCAGCTTTTCATCGACGACCATCGTGCCGATGCCGTCGTGGGTGAAGACCTCGATGAGCAGGGCGCCGTCGACGGCGAAGGGCACGATGTGCGAGCGCTCGACGCCGCCGCGGCAGGCCTTGACGCAATGCTGCAGATAAAACGCGGTGTCGGTCGGCTGCGTCGGATGCGGCAACGCGCCGAGGAGCCGCTCGGCGTCGGCGAGGGCCAGCTCGGTATCGATCGGACTTTCCGGGTCGACCGGATCCTCGTGAATGCCGGGCACCTCCGTGACGAAGAGCAGCTTGTCGGCCTGCAGAGCGATGGCGGTGCTTGTCGCCACGTCTTCCATCGTCAGGTTGAAGGCTTCGCCCGTGGGCGAGAAGCCGAAAGGCGAAAGCAGCACCAGGGCACCGATGTCGATGGCGCGTCGGATCGCCATGGCATCGACCTTGCGCACGATGCCGCTGTGAATGAAGTCGACGCCATCGACGATGCCGACCGGTTGCGCCGTCAGGAAGTTGCCCGAGACGACGCGGACGATGGCATTGGCCATCGGCGTGTTCGGCAGGCCCTGCGAGAACGCGGCTTCGATCTCGAAGCGGAGCTGACCGGCGGCTTCCTGGGCGCTGTCGAGGGCCACGGCGTCGGTGATGCGCAGGCCGTGGCTGAAACGCGACTCGTGGCCCTTGGAACGCAGCTGCTCGTTGACCTGTGGCCGGAAGCCATGGACGAGGACCAGGCGAATGCCCATGGCGTGCAGGATCGCGAGGTCTTGAGCGAAAGAGGGCAGCTTGCCGGCCGCAATCAGCTCGCCGGCGATGGCGACGACGAAGGTCTTGCCGTGGTACGCGTGGATGTGCGGCGCGACCGTGCGAAACCACGGCACGAAGGTGTGCGGAAAGACGAGATTCACAGAGGGGTGACTTCACGAGTGGCGCGCAAGCGCCGAAGACGGGCGCGATTCTGTCACGCGTGAAGAAGATTTTGTGCAGCGCGGGCGGCCGATGCGCAGATTGACGATCCTCAGGCCCACGTCAGTGGGTCGTTTCCGGAGGCACAGACGGCCGCGCATACCGCGCCGGCGTCGCGGAAAACCGCGCGGCGTGCCGCAGGGCGACGAGGCGGCCGAAACCCGAATCGCTCGCTTCCATGTGCTCCGGGAAATCGGGCCTGGCTGCGGCAAAGCCATCGCTCACGCGGCCGAGCTCACGCAGCCACCGCCCGGTTCTCGCCAGCGAAATCTGGACATGCCAGCTTCCCCCTTCGGCATGCTGTCGCAGCAGCGCCGTTTCGATGCCGAAGGCGAGCAGAAAGCCCGAGGCATGTCGAGGATCTGCATAGGCAGCGGCTTGGGCTCGGCGGCGCCAGCGGTGGCTGCCTCGGCGTCGTTGGGGCCGGTGGCCGCCTGCACCAGCGAATCGAAGCCGCGGCGATCGGCCCAGGGTCCTCGTCGCCCGTAGGCCGAAAGCGACGCGCAGATGATTCCGGGGCGAAGGCGGCGGCATCCGCGGGGCCGAAACCGAGTGCCGCGAGACTGCCGGGCCGATAGCTTTGCAGGAACACGTGCGCATCGGCGAAGGTGTGCGCGAAACGATCGCGACCGTCGTGATCGCGCAGATCGGCGAGGGCCGAGCGCTTGCCGCGGGTCGTGTCGGCGATCGCTTCGATGTGGGGCAGATGCGGCGCGTTGACCACATCACGTCGGCCCCGTAGGCCGCAAGCGTTCGCCCGGCGATCGGGCCGACGAGGATGCGCGTCAGGTCGAGAACACGGATTTCGTCGAGCGGGCGTGCCGAATGCTGCAGCTCCGGCGAGACGAGAGGCGGCGCGCGGCCGATGCGTGTGACCTCGACGAGCGGCAGCTTCGAGATCGCGGCCTGCTGGGGATGCGAATCCCACGTGTCGAAGCCGCGCAATGCGGCGACGGCGAGGCCGGCCTTCGACGCTGCCGCTTCGAAATCCGCAGCGGTCCAGTCTGCGAGCGCAGCACGAACCGATTCGCGCGGCGTTCCGGCGCCTGTCGGCAGGCCCAGCAGATGAAGAACGTCATCGCGATGATGTGCGAAGTTCGTGTGCAGGCGGACCCAGCCGTCGCGGCCGCCCGGGCCGCATGGGTACAGGCCGGCGATCGGGTCCCACGCCTTCGGCGTGTCCATCGACGAAAAAGCGACCGCAGCACTCGATCGCCGCCTCGCGTATGTCGACAGCCACGCTTTGCGCCAAGCCGTTGCGAATGCGGCCCAGCGTGGTCGCCGCCAGAGCGGCAGCGCCGAGCGCTGCCTGCGCCGCCGTACCCACCGCGAAAGACGAGGCAAGCGCCGGCTCGCTGCCCGACAGCTGCAGGTGATCGAGCGCCGCTTCCGGCAGACCCTGCGACTGCCACAGCGAGCGCACTGCATCGTTCGGAGAGATCGGCATCGCTCCGGAAATATGGGCCAGCGCCGGATAATGCCCGGACGATGCGCCCACCGAACGCAACGGCCGAACGCCCGCGCAGTTCGGTCGCCGCTCCGCTTCCTCCGATCGAGTTCCCCGGGGCGCTGCCCGTCTCGGTGCGGCGCGACGACATCGCCGCCGCCTTGCGCGCCCATCAGGCGATCGTCGTCTGCGGCGAGACCGGCTCCGGCAAGACGACGCAGCTGCCGAAGATCGCTTTGACGCTCGGCCGCGGCCGAGCCAACGGCGGCGGCCTGATCGGCCACACGCAGCCACGGCGCATTGCCGCAACCAGCGTCGCCAAGCGGATCGCCGAGGAGCTGAAGACGCCGCTCGGCGAGGTCGTCGGCTACAAGGTGCGCTTCCAGGATCGGCTCTCGGCCGGGGCCAGCGTCAAGCTGATGACCGACGGCATCCTGCTTGCCGAGACGCAGGGCGATCCGCTGCTGCGCGCCTACGATACGATCATCGTCGACGAAGCGCACGAGCGCAGCCTCAACATCGACTTCTTGCTCGGGCACCTGCGCCAGATCATGCCGCGTCGGCCCGACCTGAAGATCATCGTCACTTCGGCCACGATCGACGCCGAGCGCTTCGCTTCGCACTTCGCGTCGCCGAGCGGTCCGGCCCCGGTGCTGCAGGTCTCCGGCCGCCTCTACCCGGTCGAGATCCGCTGGCGGCCTTTCGTCGAGAGCCGCGACCACGATCTCGGCGACGCCATTTGCGACGCCGTCGACGAGCTCTGGCGCGGGCCGACGGCGGCCGGTTCCGGCGACGTGCTCGTTTTCCTGCCCGGGGAACGCGAGATCCGCGACACAGCCGAGCGGCTGCGCAAACACCACCCGCCGGGCATCGAAGTGCTGCCCCTCTTCGCTCGCCTCAGCCAGCAGCAGCAGGACGAGATCTTCGCGCCGCACAGCGCCCGCCGCGTCGTGCTCGCCACCAACATCGCCGAGACTTCGCTCACCGTCCCGGGCATCCGCTATGTCATCGATGCCGGCACGGCGCGCATCAAGCGCTACAGCTATCGCAGCAAGGTCGAGCAGCTGCCGATCGAGCCGGTGAGCCAGGCCGCAGCCAATCAGCGCGCCGGGCGCTGCGGCCGCGTCGCCGACGGCATCTGCATCCGCCTCTACGACGAAGCCGATTTCGCAAGCCGGCCGCGCTTCACCGATCCGGAGATCGTGCGCTCGTCGCTCGCCGGCGTGATCCTGCGCATGAAGTCGCTGAATCTCGGCACCGTCGAGGACTTTCCCTTTCTCGAAGCGCCGCCGAAGCGCGCTATCGCCGACGGCTACCAGCTGCTGAACGAGCTCGGTGCCACCGACGACCAGAACACGCTGACAACGATCGGCCGCGAGCTGGCCACCCTGCCGCTCGATCCGCGGGTCGGCCGCATGATCCTGGCGGCGCGCGAGCGCGAGGCGCTGCGGGAGGTTCTCGTCATCGCCAGCGGCCTCTCGGTGCAGGACGTTCGCGACCGCCCGATCGAGCAGCAACAGGCGGCCGACCAGGCGCAGCGCAAGTTCGACGACGAAAAGTCGGAATTCAGCGGTGACCTCAAGCTCTGGAACTGGCTGGAAACCTCGCGCGGCGGCAATGGCGAGCATCGCCTCTCGAGCCGCAAGCACGAGCAGATACTGCGCGAGAACTTCATTTCGCCGCGCCGCGTTCGCGAGTGGCGTGACGTGCACTCGCAGTTGCAGACGGTCGTCGCCGAGCACGGCTGGCGTATCAACACGTCGCCCGCCACCTACGAACAACTGCATCTTTCGATGCTCGCCGGACTGCTCGGCAACGTCGGTGTCAAGAACGACGAGGACGAGTCATATCTCGGAGCGCGCGGCATCCGCTTTCATCGCCATCCGGGCGCGCACCTCGCGAAGAAGCCGGGCCGCTGGATCGTCGCCGCCGAGCTGGTCGAAACGACGCGGCTCTTCGCGCGAGGCATCGCCAACATCGACGTGAGGTGGATCGAGCAGGTCGGTGGCCACCTGCTCAAGAAGCAGCTGCTCGATCCGCACTGGGAGAAGAAGGCCGGGCAGGTCGTCGCCCTCGAGCGGGCGACGCTGTACGGTCTCGTCGTCTACATGAACCGGCGCGTCGATTTCGGAATCGTCGACGCGCCGGCCGCGCGCGAGATCTTCATTCGCGAGGCGCTCGTCGCCGGCGAGTGGGAGACGAAGCTGCCGTTTGCCGCGGCGAACAAGAAGCTCATTGCGCAAGTCGAGGAGCTCGAGCACAAGTCGCGCCGGCAGGACGTGCTCGTCGACGACGCGCTGATCTTCGCCTTCTTCGATCAACAGGTGCCGGCCGACGTGCACAGCACGCAAGGCTTCGAGCGCTGGTATCGGGCCGAATCGAAGCGGCAGCCCGAGCTGCTGCTGCTGACTCGCGAGGAACTGATGCGGCACGAAGCCGCCGGCATCACGACCTCGGCCTTCCCGCGAACGATCCGGCTCGGCGGCGTCGACTGCGCCGCGACGTATCTGCACGAGCCGGGCGCCGCCCGCGACGGCGTCACGGTGGCTTTGCCAATCTACGCGCTCAACGCGGCCAACGAGGAGCGTTGCGAATGGCTGGTACCCGGCATGCTACGGGACAAGGTGGTGGCGCTGGCCAAGACCCTGCCGCAGCGGCCGCGTTCCCGGCTGGTGCCCTTGCCGGCATACGCCGAGGCTTTCATCGCTCGCCACCCGTTCGGCGAAGGCAGCTTGATCGATACGCTCGTCGCCGACGTCACACGCCTGATCGGCATCGACGTGAAGCGCGCCGATTTCAAGCACGAGCAACTCTCGCCGCATTTGTCCATGAATCTGCGTGTCGTCGACGAGCATGGCCGGCAGCTCGGCGAAGCGCGGCACCTGGCCGAGCTCAAAGCCGAGCTCGGCGCGCAAGCCCGCTCGGCGTTCCAGGGGCTGGCCGCCTTGCGGCTGCCGGCGGCGACTGCGGCGCCCGAGCCGGCAGCGGCCAAGGCGGAGGGGGCGCCGGCGAATCGCTCGCCGGCACCGCGGAATGCGGGCTCGGGCGCCGGCGCCACCGCCGCTCGCTTCACCGCATGGACCTTCGGCGACCTTCCCGAGCTGATGGAAGTCAAGCAAGACGGCCAGTTCCTGATCGGCTATCCGGCGCTGATCGACAAGGATACGCACGTCGAGATCGAGGTCTTCGACGAGCCCGAGGTCGCCGCCGAAAAGCATCGCGCCGGAGTGCGACGCCTCGTTGCGCTGCAGCTGCGCGAGGCAATCAGATACCTCGAGAAGCACATTCCCGATCTGCAGAACATGGCTGTCGCCTTCATGCCTCTCGGCGGCGCCGAGGAGTTGCGCGAGCAGGTCGTCGAGCTCGCGCTCGACCGGGCCTTTCTCGCCGCGCCGCTGCCGACCGATGCCGCGTCGTTCGCGCAATGCGTCGAGGAAGGGCGAGGGCGGCTCACCCTGATCGCCGGCGAAGTGGCGCGCATCGCTGGGGCCATCCTCGCCGACTACGTGGCTGCACAGAGAAAGCTGAAGGACGCGCGGCCGTCGAAAGACGTGGCCGACGACATCGCGGCGCAACTCGAGCGTCTCGTGCCGAAGCGCTTTCTTGCCACGACGCCGTGGCCGCGCTTGTCGCACCTTCCCCGCTATCTCAAGGCGATCGTGATGCGCCTCGACAAATTGCGTGCCGACCCGGCTCGCGATGCGGCCCGTCTCGCCGAGCTGCGCCCGCTCGAGCTGCGCTACGTGCGCAAGCTCGCCGAGCGGCGCGGCGCGCGCGATGCGCGCCTGGACGAATATCGCTGGTGGCTCGAGGAATTGCGTGTCGGCCTGTTCGCGCAGGAGCTGAAGACCCCGCAGCCGGTGAGCGTGAAGCGCTTGGACAAAATCTGGGCGCAGACGTTCGCCTGAGCGAGCTTCTGCGTACTTGCGAGGACCCATTCGTGGCGACGTTCGGAATCGGCAGGCTGTTCAAACGCACGCGTCGCGATGGCGGCTGGATCGTCGTGCCCGGGACCGAGGTCGAAATCGACGCCGTGGTCCGTCACTGCCGGCGCATGGTGAGCCGGCGCGCCGTGGTCGCGGCAGGTGTCGCCGTGGTGCCGATTCCCGGCATCGATTGGATCACCGACGTCGCCGTGCTGATGAAGCTCATTCCCGACATCAATCATGCCTTCGGGCTGACCCCCGAGCAGGTCGAGCGTCTCTCACCGGATCGCCGCGTCGTCGTCTACAAGGCGATCTCGGCCGGCGGCGGCATGCTCGTCGGCAAGCTCGTGACACGCGAAGTCGTCACGCAGGCGCTGCGGTTCGTCGGCGTCCGCCTGACGACACAGCAGGCCGCGAAATTCGTGCCGATCGCCGGCCAGGCGGTCTCGGCCGCCCTCACGTATTCGGCGCTGCGCTACGTGTGCGAGCAGCACATCCGGCAATGCGTCGCCGTGTCGAAGCAGTTGCTGCTCGCGCCACCGGTGCCGGCCGACCCGGGCGAATAGGAGTCACGAGATGAAGAATTGCTCGCCGACGGCGGTGCCGTGCATCTCCGGGTCGGCGATGGAAGGCGCGCCCGTCTCGATCCGACCGGCGAAACGACGGTTGAAGGCGGGTTGCGACCCGACCGTCGCGCTGAAGTCATACCAGCCTTTGCTCGTCGCTGCCGGCTGGATGACAAGGGTGTCCGTGCCCGGGGCGACTTCATAGGACGTCGGCGCGACATCGAGGTATGCGTTCGGCCTTACCTTGAAGACGCACGGCGCCGTGCCATCGTTGCGCAAGCTGATGCGCAGTGCAACGGCATCTGCGTCGTAGGCGATGCGAACTTCGGGGCGCGACGGCCCGGCACCGACAGCGCCGGTGAAGTGGCGATGAAAGCCGTTCGGGCCCAGCACCCAGAGGTCGTAGCCCTCACCGCCGGTGGGGCTCCAGGAGCCGCTCAGCCGTTTGCCCGCTTCGACGGTGAAGCGCTGCGGAATGCGGTCGAGATGCAAGCGGTCGTAGACGTGGAACACGGCGCCGGCGGAGCCGCTGTTTTCGAACTGAAGATGAACCCGTGCCTGGTCGGTCGCGGCCCGAGGCAGCTCGCAGGTGACATGGAGCTCATAGGGCAGAGGCCGCGACGGCCTGACGCCGTGCATCTGCTGCGGCAACGCGGGCAGCGGCGACGCCACCGGCCGAACCGTCGTGCCGAGGGCGCGGCTCGCGGCGTCGCGGCGTGCGGTGTTGGGAAGCGAGCCCACGACATCGGCGTCGTCGGGCGTCGCAAAGTTGAAGCACGAGGTCAGATCGCCCGTCACGGCCCGGCGCCAAGCGCTGATGTTCGGCTCCCTGACGCCGAACCTCGCCTCGACGAAGCGGATCGTCGAGGTCTGGTCGAACACCTGCGAATTGACCCAGCCGCCCTTGCTCCAGGGCGAGATCACGAACATCGGCACACGCGGGCCCAGGCCCCACGGGCGATGCCGGTAGGCGTCGACGCTGGCGATGCCGCCGTCATCGTCGCCGAGGTAGTCGTCGCGGGTGTCGACCGTGCTCGCACCGGCGAGCACCGCCTTCGCCGGATCTGCATCCCAGCTTAGGTACGACGGTGGTGCAGGCGGCGGCACGTGATCGAAGAAGCCGTCGTTCTCGTCGAAATTGACGATCAGCGCTGTCCGGCTCCAGACGGCTGGGTTGGCGGTCAACGCGTCGAGCACCCGGGCGACGTAGGCCGCGCCCTGGGCCGGGCTCGAGGTGGCCGGGTGCTCCGAGGCTGACGCCGTCGGGCAGATCCACGAAACCTTGGGCAGCCGGCCGGCAACGACGTCGGCCTTGAGCAGATCGAGATCTCGCGTCCGGATGCCTCTTTCAAAGAGGGCTTGCTGGCGCGGCGTGCGCGATGGCGAGAGGGCCGGAACGCTCGCCGCATGAGCTTGCCGAAAATTCCTGAAGCCGAGCAGCGGATTCATGGCGAAGAACTCGATTTCCTCGTTCTGGTAGATCTGCCAGGAGACGCGGGCATCCTCGAGTCGCTCGGCGTAGCTGGTCCAGGTGTAGCCGCCCGGAACGGAGCCCTTGCTCAGCGTGTTGTACGAGTTGTCGACCGCGGGGCCGTTGTAGATGCCTGGCGCCGCCGCGTCCCTGCCGTGATTGGTGCCGGTGAAGAAGAAGCAGCGGTTCGGGTTGGTGCCGCCGGTCATCGAGCAGTGATTCGCATCGCAGAGCGTGAATGCGTTCGCCAGCGCGAACTGGAACGGCAGGTCCGCTTGCGTGAAGTAGACCATCGAGGCATCGGTCTTGAACTGCGGCCAGCGCGTCATGCGGCCGTGATCCCATGCGTCCTGCGCATTCGGGTAGAGATGGGGCGTGCTCATGCTGCGCAGAAGCGCGAAGTCGAGCGTCGTGTCGTTGTGCTGGGGCGCGAGCACCTTCGGCGTCCCGGCCCGAGCGGCATCGTTGCGCTGGTACCAGACCGTCTTGTTCTGAAGCTCCGCGGTGTTAGGCACCGGAATCGGAAAGCGGTCGGCAAAGCCGCGAACGCCGTGCATCGAGCCGAAGTAATGATCGAAGGCGCGGTTTTCCATCATCAGCAGGACGATGTGCTCGACGTCCTCGATCGTTCCGCTTCGCGTGTCGGCCGCGATCGCCAGCGCCCTTTGAATCGCCGGCGGAAATGCGCTCAACGCTGCGGCGCTGCCGACCGTCGCGGTCATCCGGCGAAGAAACTGGCGGCGGGTTGGCGGCTTCATCACAGGCATTTCGTTCGCGGCGTCAGGGCGGCGAAGGCTCGGCCGCTGCCGCGGCGTCTTCGCGACATTGCCGCTGCAACGCTGCCCAGCCCTCGGCGCCCAATCGCCGTATCGTCTCGATGTTGACCTCGAAGATCGCGGCGGCGTCGGGGAAGGCGGCGACGGCGCGGGCGATGCTCGCCTCGCGAAGCAGATGCAGCGTCGGATACGGCGATCGGTTCGTGGCATTGCCGAGGTCGTCCGGCCTGCTGCCCGCAAAACGGTACTGCGGATGAAAACTCGCCACCTGGATCAGGCCCTCGAAGCCGAGGCGCTCGACGGCAGCCTCGATGTCGCCGAGGAAATCGTTGAAGTCTACGAAGTCGCTCAGCACTTTCGGATGGATCAGCAGCGTCGTTTCTACGCTCATCTCGGGCGCATCGGCTAGCCGCTTCAGTTCGTCGATCAGGCAGGCGAGCAAGACTGCGGGCTCGGTCGCTTCGCTCAAGATATAGCGTACCTGTCCCTTGACCTGCGGTGCCTTGGCGAAAGGACACAGGTTCAACCCGATCACGGCGCGCTCGACCCAGGCGCGGGTTTCGTTGATCTCGATATCGGCCTTCACGCTGTGTCAGTCGCCCATGAGGCTTGCGATGTGAAAGCACAGCAGGGCGATTGCGGCGCTGAGCACGAGCAGCGGGTAGGCCAGTCGCTGCCCGTGCCACATCGATGAAAACCAGCGTTGAAACTTGAAGGTCATGACGGCAGCCTTGCCGCCGAGGCGCTCGAGCTGCTGCAGCTCGTGCGCCGAGTCGTCGGGCGCGATGGCGTAGGCTTGCCCGCCGACGATCCGGTAGCCGATGGCCTCTGGATCGGTCTGCCCGGCCGCCGCGATGTATACGAACACGGCGGCGAGCAGGCCCGCGACCAGAATGACGACGCCGGCGAGATGAAGGCGGTCTCGGGGGTTCGAAAATTTCCTTCTCATGGCGCTTCGGCCCGACGCTTTGATGCCTTCGATTGTGCGCATCGAACCGCCGTCATCGAAGCGCAACGAGAAAAACAGGAGCAGACGATGAATTCAATTCGGTGCGACGCGACGGCGGCGAGGTCGGGCCCGACCGGGGCGGTGCTCGCTTGGATCCTGATGGCGCTCGGCGCTTGCACGAGCCCGGGCGTCGGCTCGCCGGCGCCGGCCGTTCTCCCGCACGAACGCGTCGCCGAGATTCTCACCAGCCCCGACCGCAGCGCCGCCGACCGCGCGAACGACGGGCGGCGCAAACCCTACGAGATGCTGAATTTCATCGGCATCCGTCCCGGCATGGTGGCACTCGACATCAGCGCCGGCGGCGGCTACACGACCGAGCTTCTCGCCCGCGCGATCGGCCCGACCGGTCGCGTCTACGGCCAGAGCGCGCCGCGCATCGCTAGAGTTGCGCCCGCCGCGCCCGAGGACGCAGCGGTGCCGGCAGCCGCTCCGGCATCGGCCGGCACGGTGCCGCGCTCGTCGCCAGGCGCGCTGGCCGAACGAGCAAACAACCCGCGTGCCTCGAACATCGTCGTCGTCGTGCAGCCGCTCGAGAATCCCGCTCCCACGGAGGTCGCATCGAACGGGCTCGATCTCGTCACCCTGATGTTCAACTATCACGACCTCGGCCACCTCGGCGTCGACCGCGCCCGGATGAATCGCGCCATTTTTGCCGCGCTCAAGCCCGGAGGCATGTACGTCATCGCCGACCACTCGGGCCGGCCCGGCACGGGAATCTCGGAGTCGGGCACCCTGCATCGCATCGAGGAATCATTCTTGCGCCGCGAGGTCGAGAGCGCCGGCTTTCGCTTGCGGGAATCCGGCAACTTCCTGCGCAACCCCGCCGACCCGCGCGACCGCAATACGCCGGACCCGCCGCAGCCGAAGGATGAATTCGTTCTGAAGTTCGTCAAGCCCTCTTGGTGATGACTTAACCGCGTGCGCTGGGAGGCGCAACATGGGTGATATTCGAAGCTGCGTCCAATGCTTGTATTCGACGTACAGTTCGACTATAGTGGAAAAGTAGAATAAAAAGAGGTCCTGAAATCCCTTACTGCGCTAGCGCAGCCGGTTTACTTGATTGAAAACTGCTGCTGAGGCACTGCTCGCGAGGTCGGGAGCGCCGCGGCGTTGTGCAATTGCTGAACAACAAGGAGAGCCACATGAAACGTTTCCATGTCCACGCCCACGTCGAAGACCTGCAGGCTAGCGTCGCGTTCTACTCAAAGATGTTCGCGGCCGAGCCGACCCGGCTCGAAGGTGACTACGCAAAGTGGATGCTCGAGGATCCGCGGATCAACTTCGCGATCTCCACGCGCGGCGGCAAGCCGGGTGTGGACCATCTGGGCTTCCAGACCGATACCGAAGAGGAGCTCAGCGAGCTCAAGTCCCGCGCGAAGGCCGCCGACACAGCGATCCTCGATGAAGGCGAGACGACGTGCTGCTACGCCCGCAGCGAAAAGCATTGGGTCACCGATCCGCAGGGCATCGCCTGGGAACATTTTCATACGCTCGACAACATTCCAGTCTTCAGCGAGAAGACCACGATCGCGGGCAATGCCTCGGCCTGCTGCGCGACGCCGGCTGCATCGTTCTGCTGCTGAGGGACTTGGCACGAGGAAACGGACCGGACAGCGCACTTCGAGAACGCGCATCTGCCTGACTTCCGACCGCTGCTTTGCGTGACATGAAGCGAGAGCACAAGTCCGCACCGTCGCTGCGCTGGGCTCCGCACCCCGGCCCGTCCTTGCCGCCTTTTCGCTCGCCTTCGCGCTGCTGGATCCGTACGCCGGCCGGGCGATCGTGTGCAGTGCGCTGTGGCCTGCCCGGCAGGGCTCGAACCTGCAACCGCCGGCTTAGAAGGCCGGTGCTCTATCCAGTTGAGCTACGGGCAGCGTGGGAACCGGATCGCGGCGTTGGTCGGGGCGGCGGGATTCGAACTCGCGACCTACTGGTCCCAAACCAGTTGCGCTACCAGGCTGCGCTACGCCCCGAACGAGCGGGATTGTACGCAGCGTGCCCGGCGCGCCTTGCACTTTGGGCCGCCTCAACGACGCCGATACTGCATCGCTCCGAACAGCACCTCGCGCGCCTTGTCGCCCTGGATGGGCTTGCGCAGCCCTGCCAGAACCTCGACGCCACGCATCACCGCGGGTCGCGCGGCAATGCCATCGAACCAGGCTTTGACCCTGGGAAATTCGTCAAGATCGATGCCCTGGTTCTGCCACGAGCGTAGCCACGGGAAGATGGCGATGTCGGCGATCGTGTATTCTTCACCGGCGACGAAGGCGCTCTTGCCGAGGCGCGTGTCGAGCACGCCGTAGAGGCGCTTTGCCTCGTTGCTGTAGCGATCGATGGCGTAGGCGATCTTCTCCGGCGCATACATGCGGAAGTGGTGCGCTTGGCCGAGCATCGGGCCGATGCTGCCCGTCTGGAACATCAGCCACTCGAGCGTCGCATAGCGGCCGCGCAGGTCGGCGGGAAGAAAGCGTCCGGTCTTGGCGGCAAGGTAGAGCAGGATGGCGCCCGACTCGAAGAGCGAGATCGGCTTGCCGTCCGGTCCGTCAGGGTCGACGATGGCGGGGATCTTGTTGTTCGGGCTGATCGCCAGGAACTCCGGCGTGAACTGCTCGCCGGCGCCGATATCGACCGGGATCGCGCGATACGCGAGCCCGCATTCCTCCAGCATGACGTGGATCTTGTGGCCGTTCGGCGTGGCCCACGAATACACTTCGATCATCGCAATCTTTCTTGGTGCCGCTGGCGCACAAAGCGCTAGGTGCGACTCTAGTGGATCGGAGATGGCCATGTTCAAGAGCTTCTTCGCCAACCAGGGGCTGGGTCCGGATTACAGCGAGGTGGCGGCCTGGGCAAAAAGGCGCGGCCATGCGTTCAAGCGCGAGCGCGACGGCCAGGGTTTCGTCATCGACGGCAAGCTGGAAGGCGCTCCCTGGCGCCTCGAATGGGGCCCGCCGCAGCGACCCTACATTGCGGGCCACGAACTGCGCCTGCGCATGGAGCTCGGCCTGCCGCCCGATCTGCAGATGCTGGTCGTTTCGAAGTCGCTGATGGAAACGCTCGAGAAACAGGCCTTCGAGCAATTCACGCAGAGCAATCAGACTGAAATGGGCGACGCGACGCCCGAGGAAACGCGCTGGCTGGTCATGTTCCCGAAGATGCCGATGAACGGCTCGAAGGTGCTGCGCCAGAACTTCGGCGGCGTCTCGAGCCTGCCCAACGAAGGGCCAGCGTGGCTCGACGGGCCGCTCGGCCACGCTCTCGAGCGCGCCGCCGGCACCGTGTTGCGCGAGCGGCCGCCGTTCGTGCTGATGACGCTGCGCGGCCGGATCTACCTGCGCATGCAACTTGCCAGTGCCGACGAGACCGACGTCGCCGCGGCGATCGCGCTCTTCGAGACCGCCGGCACCGAGGCGCTGCGCGTCGGCCGCTCGCGCGGCGAGGAGCCGGCCGCCTGGTCGCACACGCTCTCGACGGCCTGGCAGCCGCTTGGCACCGGTCGCGACAAGAAGGCTTGAGCCGAGGACCGGGCGCCGGCGGCTCCGAGACGCGCAGCCGGCGAGAGCGGTCCGAGTAACTCAGGCCCGCACAAGCGGGCCCAGTGAAAGCTCAGGCGTGCTTGCCGAGTTCGATCTTCGCGATCGCGTTGCGGTGCACCTCGTCCGGCCCGTCGGCGAAGCGCAGCGTCCGCGCACCGGCATAGAAACCGGCGAGCGGAAAGTCGCCGGAGACGCCGCCGCCACCATGCACCTGCATCGCCCAGTCGATGACCTGGCAGGCCATGTTGGGCGCGACGACCTTGATCATCGCGATCTCGGCCTTGGCGGCCTTGTTGCCGGCAACGTCCATCATCCACGCCGCCTTGAGCGTGAGCAGCCGCGCCATGTCGATGTTGCAACGCGCTTCGGCGATGCGCTCGCGCGTCACCCCTTGCTCGGCGACGGTACGGCCGAAGGCGATGCGGCTCGAGGCGCGCCGGCACATCAGCTCGAGCGCCCGCTCGGCCAGACCGATCAGGCGCATGCAGTGGTGGATGCGGCCCGGGCCGAGGCGGCCTTGCGCGATCTCGAAGCCGCGGCCCTCGCCGAGCAGGATGTTGCCGACCGGAACGCGCACGTCCTTGAAATCGACTTCCATATGCCCGTGCGGCGCGTCGTCATAGCCGAAGACCGAGAGCGGCCGTAGGATCGTGACGCCCTTCGTTTCGGCAGGTACGAGCACCATCGACTGCTGCGAGTGGCGGGGCGCATCGGGATCTGTCTTGCCCATGAAGACGAAGATCTTGCAGCGCGGGTCACCGGCGCCGCTGGTCCACCACTTGCGGCCGTTGATGACGTACTCCTCACCCTGGCGCTCGATACGTGCCGCGATGTTGGTCGCATCCGAGGAGGCAACAGCCGGCTCGGTCATCGCGAAGGCGCTCCTGATCTTGCCGTCGAGAAGCGGCTCGAGCCAGCGCTGTTTGAGCTCGGCCGCCCCGTAGCGCTCGATCGTCTCCATGTTGCCCGTATCGGGCGCCGAGCAGTTGAAGACCTCGCTCGACCACGGCACGCGGCCCATGATTTCGGCGAGCGGCGCGTAGTCGCCGTTCGAGAGACCGAACTCGCGGCCGCTTTCCTTCGAGCCTTTGCCGCCCGCGGTCGGCGGCAGGAAAAGATTCCACAGACCCTGCGCGCGCGCCTTCGGCTTCAGCTCCTCGATCGTCTGCAGCGGCGTCCAGCGCTTGCCGGCCTTGGTGTTCGCCTCGATTTCGTCTTCGTAGCGCTGTTCCGCGGGATAGATGTTGTCGTCCATGAAGCGCATGAGTTGCGCCTGCAGCTCCTTGGTGCGCGGTGAATATTCGAATTCCATGGTGTGTCCCCTTGGCTGTGTTCGTGGTGGGAAAGAGCCGGCTGTCCGCCCGGTCAGGATTGCTGCGCGATTCGCCACCCCATTTCGGCGAGCGGCCGGGCGCCGGCTGCCGACTGGCGCGCCTGTGCGCTCGACGCCGTGCCGGCCTCGACGCGCTTGGCGATGCCTTGCAGGATGCCGGCAATGCGAAACAGGTTGTAGGCGAGGTAGAAGTTCCAGTCAGCCATCACCGCCTCCGGATCGGCGCGGCCGGTGCGCTCGCAATAGCGGCGGACGTAGGCTTTCTCGTCGGGGATGCCGAGGGCGGCGTAGTCGAGGCCGCCGATGCCACGGAACGACCCCGGCGGGATGTGCCACGACATGCAGTGATAGCTGAAATCGGCGAGCGGATGACCGAGTGTCGAAAGCTCCCAGTCGAGCACGGCGACGATGCGCGGCTCGTTCGGATGAAAGACGAGGTTGTCGAGGCGGTAGTCGCCGTGTACGACGCTGACCTGCGTGTCGTCGCGCGCGCTCGCTGGAATGTGCGCCGGCAGCCATTCGATGAGGCGACCCATCGCCTCGATCGGCTCGGTGATCGAGGCGAGGTACTGCTTGGTCCAGCGGCCGATCTGCCGCTCGAAATAGTTGCCGGGCTTGCCGTAGCCGGAGAGGCCGACGGCGTGCGGGTCGACCGAATGCAGCGCCGCGATGACGCGGTTCATCTCGTCGTAGATCGCGGCCCGGCCGGCGCGGTCGAATGCGGGCAGCGCCTGGTCCCAGAGCACGCGGCCCTCAACGAACTCCATCACGTAGAAGGCGCGGCCGATGATGCTTTCGTCTTCGCAAAGCACGTGCATCGTCGGCACCGGCACGGGCGTGCCGTGCAGGGCGCGCATGACCGTGAACTCGCGATCGATGGCGTGCGCAGAAGGCAGCAGCCTGGAGGCCGGTCCGGGCTTGGCGCGCATGACATAGGCACGCGCCGGCGTCGAAAGCTTGTAGGTCGGATTCGACTGACCGCCCTTGAACTGCTCGACGGCGAGCGGGCCGGTGAAGCCGGGCAGGTTCGCGGCCAGGTATCGCCCGAAAACGGCGACGTCGAAAGCGTGCTGTTCCGAGACCGGCTTGGTGCCGGTGTTCGCTTCAGGGATGCTCATCGTTCGATTGGAACGCCTCGCGGCGAGGCCCGCAATCGGCGCCGACCCGGCCCGCCGGTTCAGCGCGTCGCGATCGCCAGCAGCTTGTCTTTCGAGAGCACGACCAGCCGCGTCGGCTCGATGCGCAGGGCGCCTTCGCGCTCGAAGCCTTTCAACTCCTGGTTGACGCGCTGGCGCGAGGCGCCGAGGAGTTGGGCGATGTCTTCCTGCGCCAGCTGCAGGCCGACCCGGATCTCGCCATCCTGCTCGATGCCGTAGCTTCGCGCTAGCAGCAGGATCTGCTTGGCCAGGCGGGCCGAGAGTGGTCGTGTGTTGAGATCCTCGACGGCGTCGAACATCAGGCGCAGCCGCCGGCAATTGAGCCGCAGCAGCGCTTCGTAGAGCTCGACGTGCAAGGAGAGCAGGTTGCGAAAATCGGCGCGGCGAACGGCGAGCAGCGTCGTCTCGCCGTGGGCATGCGCGTCGTGGGTTCGCGGCATGCCGTCGAAAAGCGCGATGTCGCCGAACCATGTGCCGGGCTCGACATAGGTGAGCGTGACCTGCTTGCCCGAGAGCGACACCGAGCTCACGCGCACCGCGCCGCGCGCCACCCCGCACCACTCCTGCGCCTCGGCGCCGCGCGCCGAAAGAATGGCGCCGTCGGCAAGCCGGCGCACCATGGCGCGGGACAAGATGGCTTCGCGCAGCGGCTGGGAGAGTTTGGAAAACCACGAACCCGCTTCGATGTTCGACCGTTCATCGATTGTGAGAACGGGCGGATGCATTCGTAGTCTCTGACGTGACAGGGAAAGGGCCGTCGCGACTCAGGAAAAGCGCGGCGCGCGCTTTGCGAGAAAGGCCTTCAGTCCCTCTTCACCGTTGCGGTGAAACAGGCTCTCGATGAAACGGTCACGCTCGGCCTCGAGCTGCTCGCTCAGCGTGTGGCCGGGCGCTTGGTCGATGAGCTCCTTGGCGACGGCGATCGCGTTGGGGGCCATAGCGGCGAGGCGATCGGCAATGCGCAGCGTCTCGTCGATCGCGCGGCCGGCCGGCGCGATCGCGGTCACGAGGCCGTGCGAATGCAGCATCTCCGCCGAGACCGGCTCGCCAAGCCAGACCATCTTCAACACCAGCGCCCGTGGCAGCGCCCGCACCAGCCCCCAGGTGGCGCCGCCGTCGGGCGTGAGGCCAACCCTGGCGTACGACATGACGAAGCGCGCATTGACGGCGGCGACGACGAGATCGCAGGCCAGGGCCAGCGAGAACCCGGCGCCGGCCGCCGTGCCTTCGATGCTCGCCAGCACGGGCTTCGGATAGGCGCGGATCGTCGCGACGAAATGATGCAGGTGTTCGAGCATCTGCCGCTGCGCCTCGCGCCCCGCAGCGCGCCTTTCAAGCAGCCCGTTGAGGTTGCCGCCGGCGCAAAACGTCGCACCCTCGCCGCGCAGAACGACGGCGCGAACCTCGTCGTTCGACTCGGCCGCGCCGAGGGCTTCGATGCCGGCGGCGATCGCTTGGGCCGATAGTGTATTGCGCGTCGGCGGGTCGCTGATCGTCAGGACGAGGGTGGCGCCGCGGCGCTCCGTGATGAGCTCAGAAGGCATGGAAAACGAGGCCTGTTCCGGCCGATCGTTCGAGCATGGAAGGCGGCCGCTTCATTCGCGGAATTGTGTCACGCAGGGCGGTGCCGCGAGGCCGCTCGCAGGGCGGAACGCGAGAGGTCGCATGCTAGAGTCGTTCGACCCCGAACCCCGCTACGCATGCAGAGAGTCTTCCTTCATTTCGCCGTCGGCGCCGCGGTCTTCGCGACCGTCTCCGCGGCGACGGCGATGGGTTTCGGGCAAACGGCGACGCGGACCACGCTCGGTCAGCCGCTCGAGTTCGTGGCCAGCGTCATCCTCGACGCCGACGAGACGATTTCGCGCGAATGCGTCTTCGCCGACGTGTTCGCCGGCGATGCGAAGATTCCTCCCGCCAACGTCCGCGCCGTCCTCGAGCCTTCGCCCGGCGGCACGCTGCGCAACATCCGCGTCACGACGGTGACCCGCATCGACGAGCCGGTCGTCACGATCGAGGTCTCGGTCGGCTGCGCCTCGCGCATGTCGCGTCGCTTCGTCGCCTTCATCGATCCGCCCGCCGTCCAGCTCGCCGAGACCGGCCCTGCGGTCGAAGCGGCGCCGCGCCGCGATTCGCAATCGGTGCTGTTTTCCGACATCGCCCGCAACGCCGATGCGTCGCGGCGACGCGCCTCGGCCGCGCCGGGCAGCGAAGGCACGCCGGTGCATCGTGTCGCCAGTCATACGCCAAAGGGCCGGCGCCTCGGCATCGCGAGATCGGTCTCGCCTGCACCGGCGAGAGCGCATTCGCGTATCGCGGCGCGAAACGCGAATGCCGTCGCGCGAACTGCACTCGGCGTGGCGCCCGGCGGAGCGCGCCTTCACCTCGAAGCGCCGTTGCCCGTCGAAGCGCCTCGGGCGGCCGCCTCGGCACCACCCGCACCGGCCGAGCCCGCGCTCGCCACGGGCCTGCTGCCGGAAGCGGTGGCCGATGCCGCATCCGACGCGCTGCAGCGTGAGCGCGAGCGG
>ODAK010001668.1_pt1 | contig 23857 bp, 24 predicted proteins | sample 1539591 | NCBI WGS metagenome assembly ODAK01 (sample SAMEA3539303, study PRJEB22396) | soil metagenome | biome: tundra; feature: field; material: soil | place: USA | collected 2010-05 | depth 0.15 m | reverse complement strand
ACCTGTCGTCGAGGAAGTCCTACGGTTCGAGGACCTTCCGGTCGGATCGCTCGGCACGCGTCGCGCGGTCGTTCGCTGGAGCGACGGCACCGAAGGCGAAGGACTCAAGTGGTACGGGGAAGAGATCATGATCAGCGAAGGCGATCTCATCGGCAAGACACGCGACCAGCTCCGGTCGCTCCACTTCCTCCGCGACCGCGACTGGCTGCAGTCGTAGGCCATCCGTATCTGGTGACCTGACCGAGCCGCGGCCGCGCCGCGCTCGGCCGCGACGAGGGCTCGCGGTCGTCAGGTCGCTCGTGAAGACGTTCTCGGGCAGCTGGCTGACTGACAGCCCCCGATCTCGCTCCCGTCCAGCGGCTCGGCACGCCATGCCGACCTGCCCGCACCTAAACGGCGCCGGCGCTCGCGGCACCCGGACGGGCACTGCGACGGCTGCGAGGCCATCTGTAAGAACGATTAAGAGCGGTTAGAGCCGGATCAACACCGTCTCATGTGATTAGATAATGTACTATCCGTGCTTAATCACCCCTAGACGGGCACGAACCTACTGATCCGCCAGGCACCGTCCTGCCGACGCGGCACCAGACATGACCCGCACCCCCAAATAGTCGAGGAGGAACTCACGATGCCCGACAAAGGCGACGCCGCCAGCCACGACTACACGCAGGAGGCCCGCGCCGCGATCCTCACGGCGGTCAGCGAGCAGCACGACTTCGGCGGATGGCTCGCCGGCGTCCTGTCGAGTGCCGCCGCCGAGCTGGGGTCGTCAGACGCTCTGATCGCGGGCCGGCCCGGGTCGTGGGAAGCCGATCTGGTGCGTCAGCTGGTCAAGGGCACGGTCGGGTGGGGCGACGACTACCTCGCCGAGTACAAGGAGCCGCTCACGTGACCTCGGCGCGCACCGGATCCGCGTCGGCGTCAACCGTCCCGCGGCTTGCGCTCTCGAAGACCGAGGCGGCAGACGCGCTCGGTGTGAGCATTGACTTCCTCGAACAGCACGTCCTGCATGAGCTCCGGATCGTCCGCCGCGGCCGCCGACGCTTGATCCCGCTGACAGAGCTCCAACGCTGGATCGAAAACAACGCCCACCGTACGCTTGGCGACCTCTGAGATCGCCGACCGAGTGAGGCGCTGATGGCCGCCAGGAAGCAAGACCCGGAGCGCAAGCAACCCGGGATCGAGGTCAGGCATGCCCGGACCTGTCGATCGCGGCAGGGCGAGCCATGCGACTGCACTCCCGGCTTCAGGGCGTTCGTCTGGAGCGCCCGCGACGAGAGGCGCATCCAGAAGACGTTCGCGACTGAGGCGGCGGCGCTCCTGTGGCGCGAGGACGCGCGAGTTGACCTGCGCCGCGGCGTGCTCGTCGCAGCGAGGCCGATAGTCCTGCGCGAGTTCGCCGATGCCTGGCTCGCTCGAGCACGCGACGGCAGCATCCGCAACCGCTCCGGGGATCGCTACAAGCCGTCGACGGTGCGCGGCTACGAGCAAGCGCTCCGCGAGTACGTGCTTCCCGAGATCGGCGCCGCGAAGCTGCAGGAGCTCCGACGCCAGGACATCCAACGCCTCGCCGACGACCTCGCCGGGCGCGACATCAGCGCCGCCACGGTCCGCAACGCGCTCCTGCCTCTGCGTGCAATCTGCCGTCGGGCGCTCTCACGCGGCGATATCCAGGTCAACCCGACGGTGGGGATAGAAATCCCGGCCGTCAGGGGCCGCCGCACGCGCTTCGCGACGCCCCAGGAGGCGCAACTCCTGGTCGACGCGGCGCCGGCCGTGGATCGCGTTCTGTGGGCCACCGCCTTCTACGCGGGCCTCCGGCGCGGCGAGCTGCAAGCACTCAGATGGGTCGACGTCGACCTCGCGGGCGGCGTGCTCCGCGTCGAGCGCTCGTGGGACGTGAAGGCGGGCGTGATCGACCCGAAGTCGATCGCCGGGCGCCGGAAGGTGCCGATCGCTGCGGTCCTGCGCGACTACCTCGTCCAGCACAGGATCGAGTCCGGCGACGGCCTGGTGTTCGGTCGCGCCGACGGCACGCCGTTCGCCACGTCGACGATCAGCAAGCGGGCGAACGACGCCTGGCGCGACGCACGGCTGCGCCCGATCACGCTGCACGAGTGCCGGCATACGTTCGCCAGCCTGATGATCGCGGCGGGCGTGAACCCGAAGGCGCTCCAGACGTTCATGGGCCACTCATCGATCACGGTCACGCTCGATCGATATGGCCACCTGTTTCCCGGATCGGAGGGAGAGGCTGCCGTCCTGCTCGACGCTTATCTTGCGGAATCACATGAGCGAGCTCGAAGCGCCAGCCCCCCAGAATCAGACTGTGGGGAAGTTGTGGGGAAGTCGGACCCCTCCAGGAGCGGTCTTGAACGGGGTTGAGCGGCACTCGGTCGCGACCTCGCGACCCCCTCGCCTACGGGGAAACTGCCCGCATAGGGGCAGAATCCGGCGATCCTGTAACGGAGAGGGGGGGATTCGAACCCCCGATACGTTTGCACGTATACCGGTTTTCGAGACCGGCGCATTCAACCGCTCTGCCACCTCTCCGGTCAGAGGGCCCACAAGTTAGAGCACCGCGGCTCGCCTTGGCTAAGCGGTGGGCATTGCGCTCCCCGGCGGTGCGCGCATTGCGCTCCCCGGGGCAGCGCGCCCGTCCTGACAGGGATGACGGTCAGCGCCGGGACGCGAAGAACGAGCGAAGCAAGTCAGCACACTCGCCCGCCAGCAGCCCCGACTGAACCTGCGGTCGGTGGTTGAGACGCGGCTGGGCGAGCACGTCGAGCACGCTTCCGGCGGCGCCCGCCTTGGGGTCGCTGGTGCCGAACACGACGCGGGGGATCCGGGCCAGCACGATCGCCCCAGCGCACATCGCGCACGGCTCCAGGGTCACGTAGAGCACCGACTCCAGCACGCGCCAGCTTCCCAGCGTGCGGGCCGCTTCGCGCAAGGCGATCATCTCTGCGTGGGCGGTCGGGTCGGAGCGTAGCTCGCGTTCGTTATGGGCTGATCCGATCACTTCTCCGTCCTGCACAACGACGGCGCCAACCGGGATGTCGTCGTGCTCGAGCGCTCGGGTCGCTTCGCGCAGCGCCAGGCGCATGAAGTACTTGTCGCGTGGGAAGAGGTGCGAGCTCATCGTCGATGCTCAGGAGAGCTGGGCGATACCGTTTGCAGCAGGGAAACTTTTGGCCTCTTGATGATGTCTTAAAGGTGTGCCCGGGTTCTTTGGAGCCGCAGCCGCACACCAGCCGCCTTGCTCTGCCTACCGCCAATCCGTCGATCGACCGCCGCTGCGCTGTTGGCCGCGTTGCTGATCGGCCTGGCGATGCTCGCGATCACCGGGGTCGCCAGAGCCGCCGCATACGTTCCCGGCGAGGTGATCGTCGGCTACTCCCGCGCAGCGCCGGCGCCGGTTACCGCCGATCTGCAACGGCGAGAAGCCAGCCGCGCCACGATCTCGCCGGCGACGTCGGAGATCCGCGTCGTGCATCTGCGCCGAGGCGAGAGCGTTCCCACGGCGATTGCGGCGTTGCGCCGCCGGCCCGGGGTCAACTTCGCCGAGCCTGACTTCATCGCTCACGCGGCCGGCGGGTGGTATCCGGACGATCGAGGTCTATCGAACCGGGCTGGTGGCTGGCAGGCGATGCAATGGAACTTCCTGGCCGCCGCGGGAGTCAACGCCCCGATGGCCTGGGAGAACCTGCTGGCCGACCATCGTCCCGGCGGGCGCGGCGTGACCGTGGCGATTCTCGACACCGGCGTGGCGTATCGCAACTGGCGACAGTTCCGCAGGTCGCCTGATTTCAATCGCACGCGCTTTGTCGCTCCTTACGATTTGGTGGACAACAACCGCTATCCGGTCGACCGCAACGGCCACGGCACGTTCGTGGCCGGCTTGGTGGCCGAGTCGACCAACAACGGGATCGGGCTGACTGGGCTCGCTTACGGGGCGTCGATCATGCCGGTCCGCGTGCTAGACGCCAGCGGCCAGGGCAGCGAGACGACGATTGCGCGCGGCATCCGCTACGCGGTCAACCACGGCGCTGAGGTGATCAACCTGAGCCTGGAGTTCTCGCCCGGGGAGGTCACCTCGGCGGCCGAGATTCCCAACATCATCACGGCGATCAACTTCGCGCATAGCCGCGGCGTGGCGGTCGTGGCCGCGGCGGGCAACGATCAGACCGATCAGCTCGCCTATCCGGCCCGGGCTCCGTCGGTGATCTCGGTCGGCGCCACCACGCGCGACCGCTGCCTGGCCAATTACTCAAACGGCGGGGTGGGCCTCGATCTGGTCGCGCCCGGCGGCGGTGACGACGCGGTTCTGCCGGGCGACCCCGACTGCCATCCTGACCGCAATCTGCCCTCGATCCGCCAGCTTACGCTCGTGGATCCGCCCCGATGGGGCCGGTTCGGCTATCCGAGCGACCAGATCGGCACCTCGATGTCCTCGCCTGAGGTGGCCGCGACCGCGGCGTTGGTGATCGCCAGCAGGGTCATCGGCCGCCATCCCACGCCGGATCAGATCCTGGCCAGGTTGGAGCAGACCGCGGTGGCGTTGGGTGGCTCCCAGCCCAACCCGAGCTACGGCTACGGCCTGCTCGACGCCGCCGCGGCGACCGCACCGAGCTCGCCGCGAGGCTGACGCTACCGGGTCCCGGGGGGTCGTCTCGGATCAGGCCAGCTTAGTGATCGCGATCACCATTCCGGCCAGCACAAAGACGCAGATCGCTACCTGGGTCCAGAGGAACAGCTTTGGCATCCCCACCAAAGCTATCGTCTCGACGATGCCGGAGCGGGTGACCCCTGCACTGAAGGCGGTTAGCGATGCCGTGCTGGCGGTGGCGTCTGAGCTGTCGGTCGACGACGTACTCCAGCGCCTGGTCGACTCCGCGCGCGAGCTGGCGGCGGCGCGCTTTGCGGCGCTGGGCATCCCGGACGGTGACGGGGGCTTCCGGCGCTTCCTGGTCGCCGGGATGCACGACGAGCTGATCGCCGCGATGGGGCCACTGCCGCGCACCCACGGGATGCTGGGTGCGATGCTGGCGGGCCCCGGCCCCTACCGCACCGAGGACATCCACCGCGATCCTCGCTTCCGGGGCTGGTGGCCCAGCCGGCACCCGGACATGCACTCGTTCCTGGGGGTTCCGATCGTCGCCGGCGAGGCGGTGATCGGAGCTTTCTATCTGACCGAGAAGCTGGACGCTGTCGCGTTTGACCGATCCGACGAGGAGCTGATCGGGCTCCTGGCCGCGCACGCCGCGATCGCGATCACCAACGCGCGGCTGTATGAGCGCAGCCGCGAGCTGTCGATCCTGGAGGAGCGCAATCGCCTGGCGCTCGAGTTGCACGACGTCGTCAGCCAGAAGCTTTTCAGCCTCAGCTTGGGGGCTGATTCCGCGGCGACGCTGATTGAGCGTGATCCGAACGCGGCCCGCGAGCAGCTGGTGCGGGTGTCAGAGCTTGCTCGTGAGTCTCTGGCGGAGCTGCGGACGCTGATCCTGGGCCTGCGTCCCGCAGACCTGCAGCGCGACGGGCTCGTTGGCGTGCTGGGCAAGGAGGTGGAGATGCTGCGCCGGATCCACGGGATCGAGATCGCGCTCGAAGGGCCGGATGCGAGGTCGCAGCGCGATCAGCGTGGCCCACGCGGGTGGGCGGGGGCCGGGTCACGGCGTGAGGAGCTGGAGGCCGGCGTGCTGCGGATCGCGCTCGAGGCGTTGCACAACGCCGTGCGACACGCCGGTGCCAGCCGGGTGACCGTGCGCCTGCGCGACGGGGAGACCGGTCTCACGGTGGAGGTGGCCGACGACGGAGTGGGCTTTGACCCGCATCGCACGCAGACGCGCTCCCGTCACTTGGGGCTGACCTCGATGGAGGAGCGCGCTCGGGAGCTTGGCGGCCGGCTGGAGATCCGCTCTGCTCCCCGGCGCAGGCACGACCGTGCGCCTGGAGGTGGCGCTGGATGCCCGCTGAGGCGATCCGCGTCCTGATCGTCGATGACCACGCTGTCGTTCGGGAGGGCCTGCGCACGTTTCTGGCCCTGCAGGAGGGGATCGAGGTGGTGGGCGAGGCGGGGCGGATGGCGCTCAGGCGCTAACGCAGGCGCAGCGCCTGAACCCAGACGTTATCCTGATGGACCTCGTGATGCCGGAGCTCGACGGCGTGAGCGCGATGCAGGAGCTGCGCGGGCGAGGGTCGGCCAGCCGCGTGATCGTGCTGACCAGCTTCCTGGACGACGACCGTCTGATGCCGGCGATCGAGGCCGGCGCGGCTGGCTACCTGCTCAAGGACGTCGAGCCAGCCGAGCTGGCCCGCGCCGTGCGCGCGGCCCACGCCGGTGAGGCGATCATCGACCCGACGGCCGCGGCGCGATTGGTTCACACGATCGCGCAACGTCAGCGCTCGCCGGTCTCCGATCACGAGCGGCTGACTCGGCGCGAGCGTGAGGTGCTGGAGCTGATCGCCGGCGGGCGCTCGAACAAGCGAATCGCGGCTGAGCTGGGAATCTCGGAGAAGACGGTCAAGAACCATGTCGGTCATCTGCTGGAGAAGCTCGGTGTCGCCGATCGCACCCAGGCCGCGCTGTTGGCCGTCAGACAGGGGCTAATCGGCGAGCAGCCCTGGCACTAGGACTAATTGCCTCTTTCAACCGGGACCGCCGGCGGCGTAGCTTGGTCTCATGGCAGTCGCACTCGTCACCGGAGCATCACGCGGACTCGGTCTGGCGCTGACCCGGACGCTCGCCCGTCGGGGCTTCAGGCTGGTGATCGACGCACGCGGTGGCGACGAGCTGCAGTCCGCCGCGCGCGAGTTGGGACAGCTCACGGAGGTGATCGCGATCCCCGGAGACGTGACCGACGCGTGGCACCGCGAGGCGTTGGTGGACGCGGCCGGCTCGCCGCTTGATCTGCTGGTCAACAACGCCAGCGTTCTGGGGCCCAGCCCGCAGCCCGCGCTGGCCGACTATCCGCTGCGCGAGCTGGAGCGCGTCTATTGCGTCAATGTGCTGGCGCCGCTGGCCCTGACCCAGCTGGCGTTGCCCGCCATCCGGCCGGGTGGGGCGATCGTCAACGTCACCTCGGATGCCGCGATCGAGCCCTACGAGGGCTGGGGCGGTTACGGATCCTCCAAGGCAGCGCTGGAGCAGCTCTCGGCGATCCTCGCCGCCGAGCGCCCGGAGCTCCGGATCTACGCAGTCGACCCCGGCGACATGCGCACCAGGATGCATCAGGAGGCGTTTCCCGGCGAGGACATCTCCGATCGTCCGGCGCCGGAGCTCAGCGTTCCCGGGCTGCTAGAGTTGATCGACGGCGATCTGCCCAGCGGGCGATATCAGGCGCGCGGGCGATATCAGGCGCGCCAGATCGTCGCGAGCGGACCCAGGTGATGAGCGCGCTGGCCTTCGAGCTGCCGCCGGCACTGGAGGCGACTGCACCGCCCGAGGAGCGCGGGATCGACCGTGACTCCGTCAGGCTGCTGGTTGCCGACGGCCGCGAGGGATCGATCATGCACACCCGTTTTGACCGGCTGCCGGCATTCCTGGCGCCGGGGGACTTGGTCGTGGTCAATGTCTCCGCCACGCTGGCGGCCGCAATCTCGGGGCGACGGCACGATGGCGCGCCGGTGCGAGTTCACTTCGCCACCCGGGCGCCCGAGCTCGACGAGAGCTGGCGTGTGGTCGAGCTACGGACCCCGGACGGGGCCCGGCCCCAGCGCGGGCGCGCCGGCGAGTCGATCAGGCTGGCCGGCGGCGAGGCGGATCTGGAGCTGGTGGCGCCGTATGCCTCGGGGTCGCGATTGCTCCTGGCCAGGTTCGCCGGCCCCATGACACTGGCCCAGCTCCTGGAGCGCCACGGAGAGCCGATCCGCTATGGCTACGTGGACAGGCCCGGGCCGCTTGACGCGTATCAGAACGTGTATGCGATCACGCCGGGCAGTGCGGAGATGCCCAGCGCCGGCCGGCCGCTCACGCGGCGCCTGATCACCGAGCTCGTCGCTCGCGGGGTGCTGATTGCGCCGATCACGCTCCACACTGGTGTCTCATCCCCTGAGGGCCACGAGCCGCCGTTTGCCGAGCAGTACGAGGTGCCCGCGGTGACCGCGCGCCTGGTAGCGGCAACGCGCGGGGCCGGGGGGCGGGTGATCGCGGTCGGGACGACCGTCGTGCGAGCGCTCGAGACCGTCGCGCGGGGCGACGGGACGCTCGTGCCGAGTTCAGGCTGGACCGGCCTGGTGATCGATCCGTCTCGTGGCGTGCGCGTCGTCGACGGCCTGATCACCGGCTAGCACGAGCCGCGCGCCTCGCATTTGCAGCTGCTGGCGGCGATCGCCGGCGATGAGCTGCTCAGGCGCTGCTACGCCGCCGCGCTGGAGCGTGGCTATCTCTGGCACGAGTGCGGCGACAGCCATCTGATCCAGGTGCCGTGATCGGAAGCGCTTAGCGCCACTCGCCGGCGTCGAGCCCGTCGAGCAGTCCCACCGAGCGCGGCGGCGCTCCCGACTCCAGGATCACCGCGCCACCCGGCCAGTAGGGGTGGGGGCCTCGCGCGTGGTTGACGAGCAGCGGCTCATACACCCAGGAGCCGGTGTTGACCATCTGCGGGCGCCCGCCGGGTCCGTGCCAGAGCGCGAGTCGCTCGCTTTCCAGCGGCCCCCGGCGGTGTACGTGCCCGAACACCACAAACTCGGCGTCGACCCCCAGGCGATGGACCACGCGCGCCATCGCCGGGATGCTCGCGTGGCGCATCTGCAGTCCTAGCAGCATCGAGGTCAGCGGCGCCAGCCGGGGATGCAGCACCCGCTGGACGGGTGGCATCGAGGCGGCGCGCATCAGCTCGGCGGCGTTCTCGGCCAGCGCGGCTAGGGGACGCGGCAGCAGCCGGGCCAGCAGCGACTCCACCCGGGTCACCGACGGGCCGCCCGCCAGCTCGTATTCGATCGGCAGCGCCCCGTCCCGCGGCAGGCGGCCGAGCAGCCCGCGCGCGAGCCCGAACGCGGACTCGGGCAGCAGGTGGCGGTCCAGGTAATGGCCGTGGGTCGCCCACACCCTCTCCGACAGCCACACGCCCGGATAATGCGCCCGCACGTGCGCGGGCGAGAGCCACTCCCCCAGCTGCGCCAGCATCCGTGTGACGGTGAGTGGCACGCGGCTGTCGGGCCTTAGCCGGCTGCCCTGGGTACGGACCCAGTTGCGTACCAGGGCGGCATCGTGGTTGCCGGGCACGATGATCGCCTCGCGGTCGGGGCCCAGGCGTTCACCCAGTGCGCGCAGCACGGGCTCGGCGATCGACATCGCCTGCTGCGGCCTTCCGTGCATCAACTCGACGATGTCGCCGAGCAATACGAGCCGCTGGACCCCATCGAGCGCTTCGAGCAAGCGGGTGGCCGGCCCTCGGCGGCTGAGCACGTCATTCCGCAGCCGCGCGCCGAGATGGAGATCTGAAACGACGAGCGTGCGCAAGCGGCTGACACGTTACGGGGCGGACATTGGCGGGCGCCTGCGCCCGCCCCGTGAAATCCAGCGGTGAGAGCTAAGCGGTGACGAGCGTCTGGAAGCGGATCGGCACGCTGCGGGCGACGACCAGCACTGGCGAGGTCGCCTGCTCGATCGCGTTCTGTGCCTGAGCGGTGACCATCACCCGGCCCTCACGCGCCTCCTGGCGTGAGCCGACGACCAGCATATCGATGCCTCGGTGGGCGTCAGTGAGCTGCGCATCAAAATACGAGGCGAGGTCGCGTGCGGTCTCCAGCGCCGCGTCGTCGGCGGAACCGGGTAGCACGCCGATCCAGTTGATCGACCGGGCGCTGTCGGTGCGGTAGTTGGCAGGAGCGATCGCGACCGCAGTGGGTCCGCCATCCAGCAGCGCCTGCGCCGAGCGGCCCGGGGCCACGTGGCCGGCGGCGGTGCGGTAATCGGACCCGAACACGACGATGTCAGCGTCCTCCTGCTCGGCGAGCTGGGTCAGGCCGGCGGCCGTGGAGGCGTTGACCACCACCCGTCGCTGGACGTCGTCGTCGCCCAGCCACAGTGCGCCGCGATCGAGCAACGCCTGTGCGGCCTGTTGATCGAGCTCCTCGCGCGAGCGCTGCGCCTGGGTGGTGTGGCGAACGTAGGCGAGCATGAGCTGGGATCCAGCCTGGCCAAGGATCCGCCCCAGCATCAGCGCGTCCTGGTCGTTCTGGGTGTCGTCGTAGGAAATGATCGTGTGAGGTGCCATGCGCAGCGTCCTGTCTGGTGATCGTTAATCTGGTATGGGCTTTGAGTTCAGCGCGAGCATCGCAGCCACCTGCTATCAGCGCTAATGAAGTTAGTCATCTTTAGGATAAGATTTGCTAATGCTGAACTTGGGCCGCCTGCAGGTGCTGTGCGAGGTCATCGGCCGCGGGTCGTTCTCGGCGGCGGCCGAGGCGCTGTCCTACACCCAATCGGCCGTCTCACAGTCGATCGCGCGCCTGGAAGCCGAGACCGGCACCACGCTTGTCACCCGCGACCGCCGCGGCGTCCGGCCGACGGCTGCCGGTGCGACGCTGGTGGAGCATGCCGAAGCGATCTTCGCGCAGGTTGAGGCCGCCGAGACCGATCTGGCGGCCGTCCTGGGAGTTCGCGCCGGGCGGCTCCGGGTCGCCTCGTTTCCCTCGGCCGGCGCGACGTTGATGCCACTGGCGGTGGCGACCTTTCGTGAACGTCATCCGGATGTGGCGCTGACGCTGGCCGAAGGAGAGCCGGAGGAGATCGCGCCACGGTTGCGGGCCGGTGAGTTCGACCTGGCGCTGCTATTCGAGTTCCCGGGCGCGCGCGAGCGGCCAGGAACTGGACTGCGTTCGACGACGCTGTTGGAGGACGCGATGCACGTCGCGATGCCCGTGGATCATCCGCTGGCCGCCAAGCATTCACTGACGCTCGCCGATCTGCGCGACGAGCAATGGGTCCAGACCTCAGCCTTGAGTCCCTGTGCCCGGCACGTGGTCCGCTCGTGCATGGCGGCGGGCTTTGAGCCCCACGTGACGTTCGAGAGCGACGACTACGAGACGATCCAGGGGTTGGTGGCGGCCGGCGTCGGCGTGGCGCTGATCCCGCGGCTGGCGCTGACCCGGGTCCATCCGGAGATCGTCGTGCGCGAGCTTGCCCCGGCCAGCCCGGCCCGGAAGGTGACCGTGGCGACGGTGTCAGGACCGGGGGTGGCGCCGTCGGCCAAGACGATGGTCAGGGTGCTCAGCGAGGTGGCCCGGCGCTACACCGAGCACTCGATCCCGTGGGCCGCCTAGTGAACGCTGCACTAGACGCTCCACGTCGGAACCTCAGGTCCCCAGAGCCAGCGCCCGGGCGAGCTCGCCGGGGCGTCCGCCGACGACCAGCGGCCGGATCAGGCGCTCCAGCGGGCGGCGGGCAAAGCCGCCGATCGGGCCGGGATCGACCTCGAGCGCGTAGGTCGCCCGCGTCCGACCCGTGCCCAGGGCCAACAGCTCCCAGGATCCCCGCATCCAGTCCAGGTCATCTGACTCGAGCTGGCTCCAGGTCAAACGGTGCGGCTGGTGGTACTCGAATTGCACGCGGACCCTGACCTTGGTGATCTTGGCGTCGCTGACGGTGTCGCAGACCGACGGGCGGCCGTGTTCGTCGGAGCTCACGACCTCGACGAGCTCCAACCCTCGCTGCCAGCTCGGCGCGTTGGCGACGTCGGCGACCATCGTCCAGCAGCGCGCGATCGGCGCGTCGAGATCTTTGGAGGAGGACCCGCTCATCACCGGCATCGCATCACTTAGTGCACGTTCTCGGAAGACCTTTGCGCTTATCAGGTCTTCCGGAACGCCGCGCTAGCGCTCACGCTGAGGGGCGATCGACAACAGACTGGTGGCGCCACCGGTGTCGAGCAGGCTGACGCTCAGATGGGGCGGGGCGCCGGTGTGTCGAAGCATGGCGCTGGGGAGCAGGCCCGAGCCGCCGCGCAGCGCGGGATAGGCCACCGTCACCCGGACCTTAGACGCTGGCACACGCAGCTCTATCGACAGGCTGCCGTGGACCAGCCGGTCGCTGAACCGCGTCCGCGTGACGCCGGGCGCCGAGACGCTCACGCGCCGCGTGGAGGCAAAGCGCAGGCCGTGGGGAAGGCGCAGCGCGACCGTCTGGATCGCCGGTGCGCCGCGGCCGGCTGCCACCGTGAATGTGAGCTTGGGCCGGCCGATACCGAGGCCGCTGATCACGGCGCCGGAGACCGTCGGCGGACCGCCGATCGTCCAGTCGAACACGCTTCTGGAGATGGCGCCGGCAGCGTCTTGCGCGCTCGCGGTGACCGCATAGGCGCCACGACGTCGTGGCCGGCCTGAGATTCGGCCGCTGGTGCTGTTGACCGACAGTCCGGGCGGCAGCCCCGCGGCGCGATAGACGATCCTCGCCCCGCGGGCATCGCGGGCGGTGAGCCGCAGACCGATAGCGGCGTGCAGGGGGGACTGCTGGGGCGGCGGGGTCGCGATCCGCAGCGCGTTGGCGCACAGGCCGGCGGCCAGCGACGCCGCGTTGGGGGTGCCGAGTCCGGTGGCCAGGTCATATCCGGCACCGGCGGAGTAGCGGCCGCCGTTGGTGGCGGTGAAGTCGTTGTCGCCGGAGACGATGTCGTTGAAGTCCGCGGCGTAGGCGCCACCAGCGGCGCGGTAGAGGGCCGGGTCGGCAAAGCCGATTGGGGTTCCGGCACAGGCGGGTGAGGCATCAGTCAGCGCGATCAGCGCAGCCCACACCGGCGCCGCGGCGCTGGTGCCACCGATGCCCTGCCACTGGGTCGCCTGTCCGGCCACCATGCCACTGCCGTTCCAGTAGATCAGGTAGCCGGTGGCGGGGTCCGCGTCGGCCGACACGTCAGGGACCTCCCGGCAGTATCCGCCGACGTTGCCGCACAGCGCTCCCGATGAGTCGGTGCCGATCACGTGCAGTGACGGCGAGGCGGAGCGCTGGCTGGCCGGCATCGGCCAGAAGCTCGAATTGCCGCCGCCGCCGGCGCCGGTCGGTGGTCCGGCGTCGGTCAGCCCTCCGCCACTGTTCCAGACCGTCTCGACCGGTCGCGGTCCGATCGCGTTCAGGGTGGTGCCGCCCACACCAGTGACGTAGGGCTGTCCCGCCGGATCGTCGACCGCGAGCTGCGTGTCGCCGCCAGCGCCGACGCCGTCGCAGTCCTCTGAGCCGTTGTCGCCTGATGCCGCCACGATCGTCTGGCCCTGCACGGCGGCCTGCTCAAACAGCGTGTTCTCGGCATTCAGGGGACCGGCGCCCTGAGCCGACTCGCACTGGCCCCACGACACCGAGATCACCTGGGCGCGGTCCTGGTTGATGATCTGTGAGTAGATGTCATACGGGCCTGATCCCGGGGACCCGGAGTTTGAATTCGGCCCCTGGTAGACGACCAGCTTGGACTCGGGCGCCAGGCCGATCAGGTTCTCGATGTCGAGGGCCGCCTCACCGGAGCCAGCCCCGCTGCCGGCGCCGCCGTCGACCGCAAGGTAGGACACCGACGTGTGGGTGCTGTAGCAGGCCTGATAGGCGGCGACGTCGTTGGGGTCGTCGGGCTCAAGCTCGTAGACGGCGATGGTCACCCCGGCGCCACCATCCCCGGCCTGATAGAGCCCGGGGAACCCGTACGCCGATGCGATCTGATCGGCCGTGTACGCGCTCTGGCTGGGCGCCGAAGCCTGCGCCTGAGCGCACGGCTGGGGGCCTCCGGTGACCACATGCGGCCGCGCCGGCGTGGGAAGCCCGGCAGGGTTCGCGGGCCTGAGCAGCAGCGGGCTGGGCGCCGCCACCGTGTCGAGCCCGATCACGGCCTGGACCGAGCCCGCCGCCACTGCGTCGAACGAGGGTGCGGCCGTGGTCGCGATCGCCGTCTTGTGACCGGGCGCCACCAAGCGCAAGAAGGAGAGTGAGAACGCTCGTTGCAGGCGGCCGGCGCTGGCGTCGACAGGGATTGCGAGCGCATTCGTGGTAGTCGCCCCGGGGTTCAGTCCGTGCGCGCGCAGTGACCGGCGCACGGTCGTCAGCTGCGCCGCCGTCGCGCCGAAGCGCCGGGCGAACTGTCTGGGTGTCAGGTACGCCCCGTAGCGGCCCGACCCTGGCGTCGAGACGGCGCGGGCGTAGGCGGCCAGCGCCGCTGGATCACGCGGCCGAAGGGTGATCGTCACGTGCAGGCGCGTGCCGGCGGGCAGAGCGCCGGCCACGGTGTCGCCGGCCGGAGGGGCGGGTACGCGCCCGACGCGCATCAGCCCGGTGGTTGATGCGCCGGCGCGCCCGGGCTCGAGCGCCGATCCCGCCCAGATCGCGAGCGCGCACCCCAATAGCAGCCAGATCTCCCGGCCTGATGCTGCTTTCGCCATCTCAGAGCCGCAGGCTAATGCTTCTCGCCGGAAATAACGTCGCACCGAGCCGCTCGAATGTGACGATGTCTATGGTGGGGAGCGCTAGTGCAGCCGGTCAGCGGGCGCGTCCGCTCCGGGGCGGGAGGCGCTGACGACCACGAACCACGGGCTCTCGTGGATCACCCTGCCGCCACCGAGCTCCCCGGCCAGCGCGTGGGCGTCGAAGTAGCGCTTGTAGACCTCAAACCGCGAGCCGTCGTTAAGGACGCGCTCCTGGTGCTCTTCGGCCTCATGGTCAGGTCGCAGGGCGGAGTCGACCACCACGAGCTCCGGCGCGATCCGCCATGCCTGCGAGACGAACCCGCCGCGCTCGGGCTGCACCAGATGACCGTAGAAATGCGCGGTGAAAATGCGCGTGAAACTGTCAGCGCCGAACGGGAGCTCGAGTGCGTCGCCACAGACGAAGTCCGCGCCGGGCAGGCGGCGGCGCGCGATCTCCAGCATCTGCTCACTCTGATCGAACCCCGTTACCTCGCCGCGGAGATGACGCGTCAGAAAACCGGTGCCGCAGGCGACGTCGAGCGTCCTCGCCGCCGGCAGTGCGTCGATTGCGCGCTCTAGCTTGGCCACCGCCTCGGTCCAGCCGGGACGCTCGCGCTCGGCAAAGCGTCCCTGGCCGAGGTACCACTCGTCGTACTCGGGCGCGCGCGTGTCGTAGTACTCCTTCACGCCGCGAGCAATGTTGGCAGACGCTCGCCGGGTCAGCGCCGTCTGCGCTCGGCCAGACGCTGTTGCAGGTGCGCCTTGACCGCGGGCCACTCATCGTCGATCACCGAGTAGTAGGCCGAGTCCCGGGGCTGCCCGCCCCGGACGACCATGTGCTTGCGCAGAATCCCCTCGAACTTGGCCCCGAGCGCCTCCAGCGCCCCGCGTGAGCGCTCGTTGCGGGCGTCGGTCTTGAACTCCACCCGCTGCAGGCCGGCGTGCTCGAACGCGTGTGAGAGCAGCAGCAGCTTGGTCTCGACGTTCGCGCCTGAACCCCACGCATCGCGTGCCAGCCAGGTCCAGCCGATCTCAGCCCGGAGATGCTCGAATCTCAGCTCCATGAAGCGGGTCGAGCCCAGCGGCTCGCCGCTGCGAGCGTCGACGATCGCGAATGGGACCTCGCGGCCCTGCCTGGCGGCCTCCAGTGTTCGGCACACCCAGCGGTGCAGGTGCTCGCCAGAGGCGGCCATGTTCTCCGGCAGCCAGGCGAACACGTCGTGCTCACGGGCGGCATGAGCCAGGCCCCGTTCATGCGCCAGGGTGAGCGGCTCGACGAGCACCAGCTCCCCTGTGAAGGCTGCGACCAGGTCTGAAACCGTCGGCGCGTTTCGCTCGGCGTTGGCGATTGGATCCACGACTACCTCATATGGCCCACCGGCGGGGCCCTACGATGTGGTCCTTCGTGGCTCAGACCTGACGCTCTACGGGGTATGACTTGGTCCTCCGCCGAGGAACGAGTCGACGAACTCGGGACTGGAGGCCAGCTCGGTGGGGCTACCTTGCATCCGCAGCTGTCCGCCGCCGAGAACATAGGTGCGATCTGAGATCTCAAGCACCGCTTTGGCTCGCTGCTCGACGATCAACACCGACGCCCCCGTCCCGGCCAGCTGTCGCACGTGATCCTGCAGAACCGAAGTGGCGATCATCGGCGCTAGGTTCGCCGTCGGCTCGTCAAGCACGACGAGCGCCGGTTCGAGCATCAATGCCCGGCCCATCGCCAACATCTTGCGCTCACCGCCGCTCAGCTTGCTCGCCCGCCTTCCGAGCATTCTCTGCAGTTGCGGGAATACGTCAAGGACGTGCTCGACGCGGGCGGCCACCTCCCGGGATTTGAGCAGGTAGCCGCCCATCTCGAGGTTCTCACGCACGGTCAGCGGGCCGAACACGTCATCGACCTGAGGCACATAGCCGACGCCGATCCGGGCGACGTTCTCAGACGGCCAGCCGGTGACATCGCGATCGTCGACGAAGACCTGGCCTGAGAGGACCTCGACCAGCCCGACAACGCTCTTGAGCAGAGTGCTCTTGCCCGAGCCGTTCGGACCGACGATCGAGACCACCTCACCGGGATCCACCGAGATAGAGACGCCGTGGATAACTGGGCTGCCCTGATAGCCGGAGGTCAGATCCTCGGTCCGCAGCGATACCCCTCGAACCTTGTGCTCCAGAAGTTTGGCGGCGCCGTTCTCAACCGACAAGGTAGGCCTCCACAACTTCCTCCTTGGCGCGCAGGGACGCCATCGTGCCCTCGGCCAGCAGTCGGCCTTCCGCCAGCACCATCACCGGGTCGCAGAACTCGTCCATGATCGACAGCTCATGCTCGACCATGATTACGGTAATCCCGCTCTCGCACAGCCCGACCAGCTGCATCCCGATCTGATGCGCCAAGCGAGGGTGCACGCCGGCCATGGGCTCGTCGAGCAGCAGCACCTCAGGCTGGGCCATCAGCGCGCGCATGATCTCCACCAGCCTGCGCTGCCCGCCGCTGAGGTCACCGGCGTACTTGTCGGCCAGCGACAGCAGGCCGAAGCGCTCGAGGGTCGCCTCGGCCTGCTCGATCGCCTCGTGCTCCTGGGACCCCCAGTAGCGCTTGCCGAGGACCGCACCGCGCAAGGTCTCCCCGCGCTGATCCGGGATCGCCATCAGCAGATTCTCGATTACGGTCAAACGCTTGAACTCGCTGGCGAGCTGGAATGTCCTCACCAGGCCACGTCGCGCTCGACGGTAGGCGGGCAGCGCGGTGACGTCCTCGCCGCGGTAGAAGATCTTCCCCTCGCTCGGCGCCAGCGTGCCGGCGAGCATCGCCAGGACTGTTGACTTCCCGGCTCCGTTGGGCCCGATGATTCCGGTCAGCCGGCCGCGCTGGAACGACATCGAAATCCCGTCCACCGCGCGGACGCCCTCGAAGCTACGCGCGAGCCCCTCACAACTGAGCATGATCTGATCGCCGGCCGGCGCGGGCGCACTCGGATCAGCGTTGGTCGGCTGCCCGCCAGGCGAACCGGACGGCGTGGCGAATGTCTCGCTGCGCACGGAGGTGTGGGTGGCGGGGGCATCTAACACCCCCGCAGGAGTTGCCGCGTCGCCTCGATCGCCGAGGATCTTGCGCCGGCGCTCGGGCAGGATGCCCTGCGGGCGGAACCACAGGAACAGCAGGATCAGCAGCCCGATCACCACCCACTGCAGCGCGGGGATCAGGTTGGGATTGTTGGGCACCGGCGGGATGTAGCGGGTCGCCTCCTCGAATGCCACCGGTACGAGGATCGCTCCCAGCACCGCGCCGCGATGGTTTCCCAGGCCGCCGATGATCACCGCGGCGAACAGGACGACGGTCTCGGCGTAGCCCCATGCCTGCGGGTCCCAGAGGTTGATGAAACCGACCAGCACCCCGCCGGACAGACCGGCGATCGCGCCGCCGATGACCAGCGACGAGGTTCGCAGCGAGCGCAGGTTCTTGCCCAAGGAGTCGGCGACGATGTCGTTGTCGCGCATCGCCCGCAGGGTTCGCCCGTACGGCGAGTTGGTGATCCGGGTGACGAACATGTAGGTGAGGAAGGCGAGCAGGAGCGCCACGACCCCGTAGCCCCACTGGTAGCCCGCGGACTCTGGATTGGCCAAGCTCTGCAGTGGGGCGGGAACCAGCGACAGGCCGGCGGCGCCGTTGAGCAGCGGCGTGTAGTTGGTCACCAGCAGGTTGAACATCACCGCAGTGACCAGGAGTCCGACGGCGGCGAAGTCGCCTCGCAGTCGCTTCCCCACGATCGCCGCGAACGGCAGCGCCAGCAGCCCCCCGATGATTGCGGCGCCGATCCAGGGGAACGGGAACGGGAAATTGAGCCCGCCGATATAGGACTGAAAGCCACCGTTGGAGCTCGAGGAGGACAGCGATAGAACCGCTGCCGCGTAGGCTCCGGCCGCCTGGAAGATGATAAAGCCGAAGTTGGTGACGCCGCCGACTCCGAACTGCTGGCTGAGGCCAAGGCAGGCGATCGCATCGACGCCCGCATAGACCAGCAGCGTGGTTATGTAGTAGACCAAGGCGTCCTAACCCGACTGATCAGGCCCGCGCGCCGAGCAGGCCTTCGGGGCGGACCGTCAGCATCGCGAGCAGGATCACGAACGCGATCACATCCTTGTAGTCCGAGACGATGATCGAGGCGCTGACCTCGGTTGCCAGTCCGATCACCAGCGCTCCGAGCATCGCCCCGTAAGGTTGGCCGGGACCGCCGAGGAACACCGCGGCCAGGATCAGCACCAGGAACACATCGGTGCTGGTCGCGCCGAACGTGCCCGAGTTGATCGCGAACGTCGCTCCGGCCAGACCACAGAGTGCACCCGTTATCAGCCAGGTGAGGGTGACCACGCGGTCGGTGCGAATGCCGCAGTTGCGGGCCAGGTTGCGATTGGCGGCGGTCGCTCGCATCGCCTTTCCCAATCGCGTATAGCGAATCAGTGCGTGCACGCCGAGCATCACGACGATGCTCAGTGCGATGATCACCACCTGCACGACCGTCAGCTCGATCGACCCGAGCTTGATCAGTGCCCCCTGGTTCATCGAGTAGGAGACGTTCGTCGGCCCCGCGAGCGCCTGCGTGCCGAACACCAGGATCAGGGTCATTCCCAGCGACACGATCACCATCGCGATCGGCGAGGTGCCCTTGCGCTGAAACGGCGTGTAGACGACGTTGTTGAGAAACACCGACAAAGCCGCGCCGGTGACGATCGACGCGATCGTCGCGATCCAGACGTTGACGCCGGCATTGTTGAGCGCGTAGGCGGCATACGCGCTCACGATCATCACCCCGCCGTAGGCGAGATTGAGCACGTTCGTAACCGCGAACTGCAATGTGAATCCGACCGCCGCCAGGGCTAGCACCGCCGCCGAGACGAGGCCGAATCCGATTGAGGTTACGAAGATGCTTCCGGTGGCCACCACTAGGTCATCCCTAGGTCACAAGCCCAGCGCCCGCAACTCGCTGGTCGCCAGATTGCCGACGACGTTGACCGTCCCGTTCGACCCGTAGTTGTCCACCTGGAAGATTCCGGTGGAGTCGTGATACGCGTCGAAGCTCGTCGGGCCTCCTGGCCCCTCGTAGCGGATCTGTTTGCCCGCCTTGAGCGCCGCGGCACCCTGGGCGAACGAGTAGACGACCGTCGCTCCCGCCACGCCATCACCGATCTTCTCGATGTAGGGGCCGAACACGCTCGCCGAGGTGCTGTGCGATGCAAGCATCGCCAGCGCCGCCAGGTTGATCCCGTCGTACAGATGCACGGCTCCGGGGGCTGTGAGATAGGTGGAGAAATCTCCGGTGCTTCCGACCTTGCCCTTCTCGGCGAAGATCGCTTTCGAGAACGGCTGGAACGACGGTCCCGAGGTCTCGACCACGAGGTTGTCGGCCAAGAACTTCGACGCCAGCGTGCTGCCGCCGATCGCCGCCGCGACCGATTTGAACCAGTCCGGGGAGATCGTCGCCGAGGTTCCGATCACCGGGATCATCTTGCCACCGTTGAGCTGCTTGAGCTCGGACAGGAAGGCGGCCTCCGTCGGCCCCAGCGCCTCGGTGAGGATCACATCGGGCTTGGCGTTGACGATCTGCGCCGCCTCGGTCCGGAACGTGTTCGCGCTCAGGTCAAGCGTTTCGTTGGCGACCAGGGACATGCCTGCAGTCTTGATCGCCGCGATCGCCGGCTTTATGAACGTCTGCGAACCGATGTCGTTGCCGAATGCCAGCGCGATCCGCTTGTAGCCGTGCTGCTTGGCGATCGCGACCATCGCGTAGGACTCCGACAGATCCGGTGGAACCAGGCGGTAGAAGTACGGGAATTTGACGTGATCGAACTCAGACTGGCCGGTCATGCAGAACGAGATCGTCTTGTTGGCCGTGAAGATCGGCACCACCGACGCGGCTTCGTCTGACGTGCAGCCGATCACCAGGGCGAGATTCGAGGTCGAGGCGTACATCTGACGCACAGCGGGCACGGCGTCGGCCGGGTCGCCCCTGGTGTCGACCGACTTGCACGCCAGCTTGTGTCCGAGCACCCCTCCGGCAAGGTTGATCGCGTTCGTCGCGGCGTCGCAGGAGACCAGATATGTGGGGCCGAGCGCCGCATCGGTGCCGGTGAACGGCGCCACGTCGGCTACGGCGAGCGTCGCGCCCTTGGACGCCGAGCTGCCGCCGCCACCTCCGCTGGAGCTGCTTCCGCATCCCACGGCCACGAGGGCCAGAGCCGTCGCGCTCGCGGCGAATATCCGACTTCGACGCCGGGGCGCCGATCGTAGTCCAAGCATCTTGTCCCTCTCCTCTTTGGTGCTGGTGGGCTAAAAGCCAGGCTTCTGAGCGGCCGGTGGCACCCATGGCCAACCGCTCACGCTCGTTTTCTCCGCGACCACCCGGTTGGCGATCCTTCCTACACCCTCGATCTCGATCTCGAGCAGATCCCCCGGCTGCAGCCATACCGGGGGCTGCCGTGCGAAACCGACTCCGCCGGGCGTCCCGGTTGCAATCACGTCGCCAGGCTTCAGCGTGGTGAAGGACGACAGATACTCAATCGTCGCCGGGATGTTGAAGATCATCTGCGAGGTCCGCGCCGACTGCATGACCTCTCCGTTCAGTGTGGTCGTCAGCTGCACGTCGGAAACGTCGACTTCGTCTGCGGTGACGATCTCAGGGCCGATCGGCATCGTTGCGTCGAAGTTCTTGCCGGGCGTCCACTGACTGGCCGCGCGCTGCCATTCGCGCGCCGACCCGTCCATCAGCACCGTGTAGCCGGCAATCGCCGACAGGGCATCCCGTGCCCGGATGTAGCGGCCCCCCTTGCCGATCACCAGCGCCAGCTCCCCTTCGTAGTCAAAGCGCTCGCTCAGGGCAGGCTTGACAAGGTCTCCGTATGGTGGCGCGACTGACTCGGCGCCGCGGACGAACACCTCCGGCCAGGTCGTCGGGGGCCGGCCTCCTTCGAGCGCGTGTTCGAGGTAGTTGACACCAAAGCAGAGCACGCGCGACGGCGCCGGCATAACCGGCCCGTATTCGGCTTGTGAAAGCTCGCGCCCGGGCTGTTCTGAGGCGCGCCTGACGAGCGCAAGCGCATCCGAGCCGCCGCGCAGGACGGCGTTGATGTCAGACAGTCGCTCGTCCCCGGTCGCCGTCCCGACGTCAACGTAGCCGCTCGCTCCACGGACGTGCAGTCGCGCCCCGTCGGGCGTGATGACGGTGGCGAGTCTCACAGGGTAACTTCTCCTCTCTCCGACAAGCATCCAACCTTTGGTCCGATTTGTTGGATTGGTCGCACCGTACATTCAATCCTAATTTGAGTCAAGTTAACCATCGCAGCGAGGAGCGCTGAGCAGCAGATGGGTATGATTGGTTGAAAAGGTTGCAGACGACCGTGAAGTGCGCCGACGGTAGGCTGCAAAGTCGGGATTCACCCCATGGCGCTTTCCTCCTCGCCCGTCAAACCTCCGGCGTACAGCCACGAGTTGGCCGAACTGATCCTGTGCACTCGCGAACGACCTGAGTCGGGCGCAGGGGGTCGGTTACCAACCGAGCGCCAGCTCGCGTCGGACCTGGGCGTGACCAGGACGATGATCCGCCATGCGCTGGCCATCCTCGAGGCCGAGGGGCGCATCTCTCGCGAGGTCGGCCGCGGCACATTCCTGCGCGCGGCCAGCTCTCTCCACACCACGTCGCATGCCGACCGGGCTGGGGCCCGGGCGGACGAGGTCGGGCCCGCCGACGTGATGGCGGCCCGCCGGCTGATCGAGCCGCAGGTACTGCCGCTCGTCGTGGCCTGGGCGACCCAGCGGGACTTCGATGAGATGCGGCGCTGCCTTGAGGGCGGAGCAGTGGCTGAGAACGCCGCGGAGTTCGAGGTCTGGGACTTCGCCTTGCACCACGCGATCGTGGCCGCGAGCCGCAACCAGCTTCTGCTCAGCATTTATGCAGTGGTCGAGCGGGCGCGGGAGGGCGAGATCTGGGGATCACTGAAGCGGCGAAATGACTCACGTGAGCGGCGGATCGCTTATCAAGCCGAGCACGTTGAGCTGGTCGACGCGCTCAGCAAGCGGGAGCTCACCCGGGCGGTATCAGTGATGGAGGCGCATCTGGCGAGGGTGGAGGCGAACCTGCTCGGCGCCGGGCCGCAACGGCCCGATGGCTAGTGGTCGTTCCCGCAAATACGTTCTCATTCGAGCCGTACTTCCGGGGGACGACCACCGGCGCCTCACCTGAGTCTGCGGCTCGATGAGCCTGTTTCACGTCGTCGCCATCTTCGCTGCCGGTGTCGTGGCGGGGACGATCAACACGGTAGTGGGCAGCGGGACGCTGTTCACGTTTCCGGTGCTGCTGGCCTTCGGCTATGCGCCGGTGGTCGCCAACGTGTCCAACACGGTCGGCCTCGTGCCGGGCTCGGCCTCAGGCGCTGTGGGCTATCGGCGCGAACTGGGCGGCCAGGTCGCCCGGATCGTGCCCCTCGCGCTCGCCTCGCTGCTGGGCGGGATCACGGGCGCGGTGCTGCTGCTCAGCCTTCCCGCCTCGGCATTCAAGGCGATCGTGCCCGTGTTCATTGCGCTGGCGCTGGTGCTGATCGTCATCCAGCCACGTCTCTCCCGAATGCTGAACGCCCACCGGCCGCGGCCTCGCGAGCGGGCCGGTCCGCTCGCCACCGTAGCCGTGTTCGCCAGCGGCGTCTACGGCGGCTACTTCGGCGCGGCCCAGGGCATCCTGCTGCTCGCGATCCTCGGCCTGGCGCTCGAGGAGGAGTTGCAGCGAATCAACGCGGTCAAGGTCGTGCTGGCGGGGCTGGTCAACCTGGTGGCCGGGATCGTGTTCGTGTGCGTTGCGCACATCGCCTGGCTGCCGACAGTGTTGATCGCCGCCGGATCGATCCTCGGCGGGGTGCTCGGCGCTCACGGTGGACGGCGCTTGGCGCCCCGGGTGCTGCGCGGCCTGATCGTGGTCGTCGGGATCGCGGCGATCGTGCACCTGCTGGCCTGAGTCCTGGGGCGAAATATCGACTCAGGCCACGGGCGAATCAGGGCGCCGGCGCCGCGCGACGCGGGTTTACGGCGCCGGGCGGTGGCGGCCCGGCGCCCGCCCGGGCGGCTGGGAAGGCGGCTTGCGGACGGGCGCCGCCGGAATCGCCAGCACCTGCGGCTCGCCGGTGCCGACGGTGACACGCTGGCCGTGATGGCTGATCTCGATCGGATCGCCGTCCAGCAGGGCGTAGCTCGCCTGCTCGTGTCCCACCTCCACCCGCAGCGTCCGGCCGCGCGGGCTGAGGCGGAAGCGCAGGCGCGTCAGCTCGGCGGGCAGGCGGGGGGCGAAGCTCACCAATCCGTCGTAGTCGCGCATGCCGCCGAAGCCCGCCACCGCGGCGATCCAGACGCCGGCCACCGACGCGATGTGAATCCCGTCACGGGTGTTGTGCTCCAGATCCTCCAGGTCCATCAGCGCGGCTTCGGCGAAGTAGTCGT
>ODAK010001667.1_pt1 | contig 23860 bp, 20 predicted proteins | sample 1539591 | NCBI WGS metagenome assembly ODAK01 (sample SAMEA3539303, study PRJEB22396) | soil metagenome | biome: tundra; feature: field; material: soil | place: USA | collected 2010-05 | depth 0.15 m | reverse complement strand
CCCGGCGAACGGGGCTTTAATTCTTTAGATAAGTTTTGGAAAGATGGTGTTTCAATACATTTCATTTGAAAAGGTGTTGTTGGTTTTTTGGATTGTTGGATTCACTTGGTTTTTTTTCTTCAGGATGTTGAATTTGGTTTTGTTTGGATTTGGATCTTTTATTTTTCAGGATTTGGATTTTTTATTTCGTCTTTCATTCTGAATACAAAGATGTATCAAAAGAGGTAGGTTTTTTATTATCTTCGATAAATGATTGTTCTTTTTCGACAAATGGAAAGTTAGCTTCGATTAATGATTTGTTTGAATGCGCTACCAGGAGAATGCAGGCAATTATTTTTTGCCTTGTTTACTTGTAATTCAAAAAATCCATTGTTTTAAGGCGCAGGAAAAGGGCATTTTATTCAAAACAGGTAACAAAGAATTTTAATCGGGAAAGTGGATAATCTACCCGGATATATCACCATCGTTTTTGGACTTACTGTGCTATTATCAGTATACCTTTTTTATAAAGCCGCCGGAAATTCCAGGGGGACCTTGGTTGCGATATTGGGATGGATCGTAATTCAATCAATCATTGGGCTTTCGGGATTTTATACAAAGACTAATACCTTTCCACCCCGGCTGATGTTATTGGCGATAATTCCCTTCCTGGTCATCATTGTGCTTTTTTCAACTGCTAAAGGCAAAAGATACCTGGATAGGTTAGACGTAAAAATGTTAACCATTTTGCATATTGTCCGGATTCTGGTGGAAATCGTGCTCTTTTGGTTATTTGTCCGGAAAGCTATTCCTGCCCTTATGACTTTCGAAGGAAGGAATTTTGATATTTTAGCTGGTCTAAGCGCTCCTATTATTTATTACTTCGGTTATGTGAAAAAGAATATTAAAGGCAGGTTGATCCTGATTTGGAATATACTTTGCCTGGGGCTGCTTATTAATATACTTGCAAATGCCCTATTGTCCGCGCCGTTTCCATTTCAGCAATTTGCATTCGATCAACCAAATATTGCGATCTTGTATTTTCCCTTTAATCTATTGCCAACCTTTGTAGTGCCATTGGTTTTGCTTGCCCACCTGGCAGCAATCCGGCAATTAATATCCGGGCATCAACGTAATACCACGTGATAAATTCATTTTCTCTATTATTTACTGTTTTATTTCACGTAAGTTTTTCTATATAATGATTCATCAAAAGGAGATACTTGCTAACTTCAGATAAGATAGAATTCTTTTCGGTATCACCCCTTGCATCTCTTGATCTTAGGCTGTTCACCTTTGCGCGGATATTAGCCCGGTAACTCTTGTAATAAATAAAGAGTTTGTTTTCCTCTTCTGTTTTAATTGATGGAAATAAATTATTATACCTGTCAAGGAACAAATCGGACAGATCTCTTCTTTCAAATGCGTCAAGGTCCATGCAAAGAAAGGCGATTTCATTGAGTACATCTATCTGGCGAAAATCATCATTAAATTCAATACAATCGAATGGCTGCGGATAAGGAAGTAAAAAAATATTTCTCGAGTGCAGGTCGCCGTGACCATCCCTGTAAAAACCAGCATGAAGGCGCCCGGCAAGAAGTTCTTTGTTTTTTTCGTTAAATTCCCCGGAAACTTCAATAGCCCGATCAATCATATAACTGCTGTTCATTTCAAGTTTGCCTTGCAGGTAATCTTTTTCACTGCTTAAATCAATAAATTTCTGATGAATATCAAAAATGTCTTTGTCATAAATGATATCCGTAGATGAGTGAAAGGAGGCTATCTTTACTGCGAGGTTTTGAATGTCAGTTTTGGTTACCTTGTCTTTCTGCAGAAGTTTATTCATTTGCTTGTCACCATCGAGCTTTCTCATTTTAACGGCATGATCCAATACCGCTCCTTTCCCATTACCGATGGAGAAGATCCCTTTGTTTTCAACAACAGGTTGTACATCAATATACATATCATCTGTAAGCCTTCGGTTTAGCTCAATCTCTCTTTCACAATAATATTTTCGTTTCTCAATGGTTGAAAAATCAAGAAACGAATAATGGATTGGCTTTTTTATTTTATAGACGAAAGAATCACACAAAAATACCCAGGAAATATGCGTTTCTACCAATTCAGGTATCCCGGTATTTCCGGAAAACTTTCCACTTGAATGTAATGTCTCAATTTGTCGCTTCGTCATTTTCTATATTCAGGTAATTTCTTGCTTTTTCCAGCATATCCGCAATATTTTTATTGGTTGAATGCAGGATAAGGTGTGGATCAGGCAATGGTTCCCATGAAAGTTTTATTTTCTTGTAAACGCCAAAATCAGCCTCACTATCTTCCCTTGGAGTTTTTAATCGGTTCTTTGTTAAAGATGCACCAGCCCTTACTTCAATAAATTTAATATAGTTTTTGTTCTGGGTTTTTTTAATGAATCTTTTCCTAATAGCATTCTTATAAAAGGTCGCATCTAATACTACATTCTTTTTTTTCTTCACAATCTCCATCATTTGTTCCAGCATTACATTGTAAACGGATAATTTTTCGTGGGTGGAATAGGATCTTCTTAAAAATAGTTTCCGACGTACCTTGTCACTATTAATATATTCAGCCTTTATCATGGCAGCTAAGCGGGATGCAAAGAAACTCTTGCCTGAACCAGGTAAACCAAATACAATTATTATCATAACCAAAACTTTTTAGAAGATATTGGTATCTGCTTTTTGAAAGGTGATATTCAAAGCTATTATTTACAATCCTAAAATATCATGAGGCTGATCATCTTTTCTGCAAATACCAGTATTTAGGCCTTACAGAAAAAATGAAACCATTATATTTGAAAATTGATCAATTATTTACCTGCTTATTTCCACATGTCGAAATACTTTCAAATGACCTGAAGGAATTTTAATTGCGGTTAAATAAATAATACTGCTGTTAATTTAGTTATTTATGGATGTTGAAAAAATCAAAACTACCATTTGCATCATCGGGGCAGGTCCCGCGGGAACTACGGCAAGTATATTTTTAGGTAAAATGGGCATTTCGCATGTTATCGTAGATGCTGCAGAATTTCCGAGGGATAAAATTTGTGGCGATGGACTGGACCTGAATGCTGTAAGGGTTTTGAATCACATTGACCCGGAAATCGTAAGAAATGAAATAATACCCAATAAGAAAAATTTTACTGCTTCATCAGGCTTGCGTTTTATTTTACCTAGCGGCAAACAGGTTGATATTATGAATCAGGCCGACGGAAAGAGAAACGTTCATAATAAGATGCCGGTATTTTTTGTGAGTAAAAGAAGTGATTTTGATAATCTCCTGGTTAACAAAATTGACCGATCCATTGGAGATGCCAGGTTTGCTACCCGGATTGAAAAAATAACAAAAGAAGGAAATACATGGAGGCTTGAAGGCTCAGGTCCTTCAGGTAAAATAGAAATTGAAACTGGTTTTCTTGTCGGAGCAGATGGTGATCATTCCATAGTGCTAAAATATCTTGGAGAGCGAAGGATTGATAGAAATTATTATGCCGGCGCGGTCAGGCAATATTGGAAAGGTGTTGAGGGTTTGCACCGGGAGAATCTGCTGGAAGTTTATTTCCCCAAAAGTCTTCCCTTTTCTTATTTCTGGATATTTCCGCTACCCTGTGGAGAGGCAAATGTGGGCTTTGGTATGGCCAGCAATCATATTGCTAAAAAGAATATTAATGTAAGAAAGGCATTTGAAGATCTCATAAAAACTGATCCTGTTCTCACAAAGCGATTTCAGCATGCACATTCATTAGAAAGAGTAAAAGGGTGGGGTATTCCATTATCCGGTGGTGGGCGCAAGGCACATGGAGATGGTTGGCTCTTGCTGGGAGACGCGGCTTCCGTCGTTTGTCCCTCATCAGGAGAAGGGGTTGGTTCAGGAATGATATCAGGGTATATCGCTGCAAAATTTTTACAACAAGCCACCCATCATAATGACTTTAGTGAGAAGATGTTTACCAATTATGATCGGGAAATCCGTAAACGATTAATATCAGAAGAAAAATATTTTAGATTCCTGAATAATTTACCTGGCTGGGCTTTTTCAAAAGGTATCAGCACCGTCATATCTAATCGCTTTTTCAAAAACTGGCTATCGACAAAAGGAATGTCCAGGTGGGCAGAAACTGCTTATAACAAGGAGATCGAAGTGAAATTCATATAAAATAATTCTAAGGAATATTAGTAATAATTTCGCGGCCGGTTTATTCATTCCCAAGTTCAATTTTGATAACAAATAGCAATAGTTTGAAAAAGCTTTTATTGATAATTTTCACTCCGCTTAAAGAAAATAATAAACAAACATGTCCTTTCAAAATATAACTTCATTTTTCCCATCAATAAAACAGCCCTTCATTGTAATATCCAATATCAATCGACAGAAAAAATTTATTCGGGAAAATATAGGTCATCTATTATCAGATGCAAAAAAGGCAACTGATGGCAGCCTCAACGACAATGATTTTAAGAAAATTACCGGCTATTATGGACTTGCTGTGCCGGCTATATTGGGCGAAGCCTTTTGCGCATTAAGGGGAAAAGAAATGACAAATAAAGAGCGGATGGGAAGTACCTGCCTGGGTGGCATGACAGGTTTGTTCGATGATTTTTTTGATGAAGAAAGGTTGTCTGAAAATGCAGTTGAAGATCTGATAAGAAATCCTGACCTCTTTAAATCTAATACAATAAACGAAAATCTTTTTCTTCATTTTTATAAAACAGCGCTGAATAATACGTTGCAACCAATGGTGATGCAGGATCACCTGTACAAGGTTTACCTTGCTCAATTGCGGAGCAAAGAGCAGGTTATGCCAGGCCTTACCCATGAAAGGCTGAAAGATATTACGATTCGCAAAGGAGCCGAATCTGTGCTTTTATACAGGAGTGTTTTTGATTTCCATATGAGTAATGCGGAGGAAAAAATGTTGTACAGTCTGGGCGGACTCATGCAGCTAAGTAACGATATTTTTGATGTCTATAAGGACCATAAACAAGGTATAAAAACGCTCGTAACTTCAGCAAGAAAAATAAACGACCTGCGTGCCCTCTTCACTACCATTTTGGAATCCGGCATTGAAAAGGCCAAACAAGTTGATTATCCCTTTAAGAATATCCGGAAGTTTTTAGGCATTATTTCTTTGGGTATTTTCAGCCGTTGTTATGTTTGTCTTGATCAGTTGGAAAAGACTGAAATGAACTATGGAAACGAATTTGACCCTAAACTTTATGAACGCAAAGATCTTATTTGTGATATGGATACGTCAGTGAACAAATGGAAATCTTTAAAATATCATGTAGGGATTTCGCGTAATTTTAAATGAATTAACTAGAGTAATTGCCCCCGCTCATGTCTGCAAACTTTACGGCCGGGCTTAAATACTAATATATGCGTTTCTAAGTAAACAGAAATGAGTCATTTGTCATGTGTGCCTTTACGGTAGTCATTACTCCCTTTGCCATGATCTCATTAATTGTATTTACCACCCATGACCAACCTGAAGGCATTTTAATCCTGGGTACGACAGTTTCAGAATCATATTCCATGCGGTAAGCTTTCCTTAATCATTTCTTATCTTCGATAATAATTTCGATAAAAAATTAAACGATTGCCACATGAATAAATTAGTATCAAATATATTACTTGTAATAATGTTTATTCCGGCATGTTTTGCCCAGTTGAATAAACAAGACGCTCCTACAGTAAAAACATCAAATGGAATGCTTGAAGGAATTGATGAATCAGGCGTTTCCGTCTTCAAAGGGGTTCCATTTGCTGCGCCTCCGGTTGGGGATTTTCGGTGGCGTGAACCGCAGCCAGTCAAAAGCTGGAAGGACATCCGCAAGGCAGATAAATTTGGTCCCCGCGCCATGCAGTTGCCGGTTTTTGGCGATATGAATTTTCGTTCTAACGGAATGAGCGAGGATTGCTTATATCTGAATATTTGGACGCCAGCCAAAACGGGCAAGGAAAAATTACCGGTACTGGTATATTTTTATGGGGGAGGTTTTATTGGCGGTGATGGTTCTGAATCAAGGTATGACGGAGAAAGTATGTCTCGCCGGGGAATGGTGGCTATTACCGTAAATTATAGGTTAGGCGTTTTTGGATTTCTTTCGCATCCGGAATTGACCAAAGAATCTCCACATCACGCATCAGGTAACTATGGATTACTGGACCAGGCGGCTGCCCTGAAATGGGTGCATCAAAATATTGAAGCATTTGGAGGAGATCCCGGAAAAATTACTATTGCCGGTGAATCTGCCGGTTCTTTTTCAGTAAGCGCACAAATGGCTTCACCTTTATCGAGGAATTTAATCGCAGGCGCCATTGGAGAGAGCGGGTCACTTTTGAATCTTGGTCCAACTGCTTCACTGAACCAGGCAGAAAACTCCGGTACTGATTTTGCCAGGAAGCTTGGGGCAAAATCATTATCAGATTTAAGAGCGATGCCTGCGGAACAATTACTGAAAGCTACAGCAAATGCCATGTATGGAAGGTTTCCGGTAGATATCGATGGTTATTTCTTTCCCAGGTCACCTTTGGAAATTTTTCAGGCAGGGCAGCAGGCTCATGTTCCCTTGCTTGTCGGATGGAATTCGCAGGAAATGGCCTACCAAATGATATTGGGTAATAATAAGCCCACGGTTGATAATTATGAAAAAGCCCTTCATAAAACATATGGACAAAATGCAGAAGAAGCCCTTAAAGTTTATCATGCAGAGAATGATGAGGAAGTTATTAAAGCAGCAACAGCCCTTGCCAGCGATCGTTTTATTGCATACAGTACCTGGAAATGGAGTGATGTACATAGAAAAACAGGTAAAAAGCCGGTGTACCGGTATTTTTTTGAAAGGCCCCGGCCGGCCATGCGACCGGAAATGGGAAATACTGTTGCAGGACTTGCAGGCGGTGTAATAAAAGATACGACGGATAGTAAACCAGTCGCGAAGCCTGCTGCAACAGGTGCGGTTCATTCTGCAGAAATTGAATACGCAATGGGAAACCTTCCCACCAACCGCGTCTATGACTGGCAGCCGGAGGATTACAAGGTTTCAGAAATTATGGAGGCCTTTTTTGCCAATTTCATCAAATCCGGAAATCCAAATGGTTTAGGTGTTCCTAAATGGCCGGAGAATATTGCAAACAAGGCTGTGGAAGTGATGCATATAAATGTGAATACCATGGCAGAACCGGAAAAGCACGATGACCGGTATCTGTTCATGGAAAAGGCAAATGGGAATTAAAATCATATAGATTTAAATTCCCTCTGGTTGAAGGATAACTCCTCTTAATTATCTTATACTTCTCAAAGCGGCCTAATGTGATTCATTGATAAATTTTGCTACATTATCATGCAATTTTTTTAAGGATTCAGGATGCAGATATACCATATGGCCTGAATAATATAAATCGTATTCAATATTTTTTTGAAAAGAGACTGGTATCGGTAGATGCTGCATTTCATAAATCCCTTCAAAGAAGGGTGTCCCTAAATCAAAGTAACCCATGTTCAGCATTACCTTCATTTCAGGATTATAGATCATCGCATGAGCAAGGTCATTCATTACATTTGGAAATATGCCACCTTCACCTTTTCCCCTGGTAAAATCCCAGGGATAAACCTGACCGTAAACCTTATAATCCATTTCTGTTCCATAATCAAGCTGTGTGCGGGCATAATTATTAAAGGTTGCCGTAAAAGCCGCATCAATATAGGAATCCATAGGGTCATACTGTGCATATTCACTTAGCGGATCTATAGCTGGCCCGGAGAACCGGGAGTCGAGCCGCCCGGTAATTTCATTATCTTTTCCTAATAATGCCTGTTCAAACTGGGGACCGCTAACCCGTAGATTTGCCTTTCGTATATATTCTACCGGTAGTCCTGTATAATCATGGAGTTTTTCTGCAATTTGATTGAAAGATTCGGGCTCAAGTAAAGAACCTTTGTTTAGTGCAAGCGCATAATCATTCATAGCAAAATGTTCAACTTCAGCTACAAGCGTTTCTAATTTAGGTTTTGGCTCATTTAGTTTATTATGATACCACGCAGTAGCAGCGAATGAAGGCAGTGCAAGGATGTAGGGTAGGTCATTACCAGGATGCGCACTTGCCGCGTCAGACATATTTTCATAGGTCAATAATTGAGAAAGCAGGATCACCCCATTAAGGCTTACCCTGAATTCTGTCCCCAGTAAATTAGCGACTACGGCAGAACGGAAAGTGCCATAGCTTTCTCCGAAGAGGTATTTTGGCGAGTTCCATCGGTTATATTCAGAAATAAACCGCGTAATAAATGAAGCGAAGGCATGACCATCCTGGTTGATACCATAAAAATCTTTGCGGTCGCCTGCGCCTCCCATCTGTTTGGTAATAATCTTTCCGAACCCGGTACCCGGTGCATCAATGAATACCAGGTCACTGGCATCTAAGAGACTGTAATTATTATTGACGGTCTTATAAGGCGCTTTGGTTCGGGTTGAATCGTTCAGGTAAACACGCTGTGGCCCAAATGCTCCCATGTGCAGCCATATCGTTGAACTTCCGGGGCCTCCGTTATAAATAAAAGTGATCGGTCTTTGAACAGCATCCTTTTCGCCTTCTTTGAAATAAGCAACATATGACATAGCAATGGTGGGACTGTCACTTTCATTTTTTAAAATGATAGTTCCCGCAACTGCCTGGTAATTTATGGCGTTGCCTTCTACCGTCACTGTTCCATGAGTTACAGATTTTTGTCCTTTGAGAAGGATTGTATCTCCCATGGGCTTTTCCATTTTTTTTCCCTGGGCATTTGTTGTTAGGTACCCTGCGCAAATCAGTCCGAATAGCACCAAAATGGTTTTGGATTTCATTTTTTGTAGTTTTTTATAAATAGTCAATGTTTTTCTTTCGCAATATATGCCTTCCCAAAAAATTTCCTGATAAGAATATTTTTGATGGTAAATCAAAGCCATAGACCTTTCGTAAATAAACCTTCGGTATTTTTAAATAATCGTTACAAAATATAAAAGATGAATGGTATGGATGAAAATATTCTGGAATAAATCATATATATTAAATCTTCAAAATCACTGCTTATTTAGCAAATCAACTTTCCTGAATAATTACAGGTACGCTATGTATTTCTCCGAAGGCCAATACATTTATTTTACCTTTTGCCTACGGTTAATCGACCTTCCTGTAAAGCTTCGGAGAAGATGTGAAATCATTAGCGTTGCGTCATAAATCGAAGATACTTAATTGATTTTCTTTTTGCTCTTTGAAATATTGTAATTGAGTCTGTTGAAACAGAGGATTAATGGTCGTTCTTTCAAAAATGGATAGACTTAAAACTTATAGAATTTCGTAAAGGCTTTGTTTTAGCATAAATTGCTTTTTTGCGATGGCTACTAACACGTATGCGGACACTGCAATCCAGACCTGTGTTTTCACTGCGTTTTCAGACTGTCCCCAAAATGATTTTATCTTAAGATGCTGTTTGATCCATTTGAAAAACAATTCAATTTTTCAGGGATGTTTATATAGCTGTGCTATTTCTGTTGCCTTGAGATTAAAGTTGTTTGTCAGGAATATTAATATCTTTCCCGTTTCCTCATCTTTGAATTTTATTCGCCTCATTTTGATAGGATAATCTATGGATGCGTAATAATTATTGAGCTCAATGGATTGATCATTCAACACTCCGGAAGCGACATCCTTTTGGTTTGAATACAGTCTTCTGTAATTCATATTGTCTTTTGCCCTTGTGACAAATTTATTGGCCTTCAAAAATTCAAATCGTTTCCATGATAAAATCTCAGCAAATTCAATACTGACAATACTTTCAAAGAACTTATAAGGTTAACAACGCAACGCTAATGAAATCATTTGAAATGCCAAAGCCTAAAAAAGTCAGCAAATAATCTACCCTAAACGATAGATGAATCACAAGTAACAATATCCGGTCTGGCTATAACTGATTCGAAGTAGAAAAATTAAATGCTGCCCGTGTTGGTTGCTGCTCTCGCGCTTTCGGAGAGGTAAAGGAATTACAATGAATTATAGTTTTTATATTTGGCATTAGTGTCAGCGGACGAGAACCCTTTTTCAAGCCGAAAAAATACCTGGCAGTTTCGTGTAAATCTAAATCTGAACAATGACAAACAAGAAGAAAACAATCAAATCCCAAGGACTTTTTCCCGAGACACAAAGGCTCATAAAAAAAATTCAGGCGTCGAACAAAAATAAGATCTTATGTTACTGGACTTCATTCAATGGTTCGATTTGTCAAAATGATGTTATTTCATTTTATGAAATAATTAAAGACTGGCCCATTCAGGATAAGATATATCTATTTATTAAGTCAGACGGTGGAGACGGGAAAGAGTCCCTGAGAATCATTAACCTGTTGCGTGAACACACCAAAAAGCTAATTGTATTAGTCAGGGGCGAGTGCTCTTCGGCGGCAACAATTATGGCCTTGGGTGCGGATGAAATACATATGGGGCCACTCGCGTTTCTCTCGGCGGCTGATACTTCGCTCACTCATGATCTTTCCCCAATTGACAAAAACAATTCTCTGGTTAGCGTTAGCCACGACGAACTGACCAGAGTTGCTAAGTTATGGAATGACACAAAAAGAGAGGAGAATCCTTACCCCAACCTTTTTTCACATATTCACCCGTTAGTATTTGGAGCATTGGATAGGGCCAGTTCTCTTTCAATTAAACTATGCGCCGACATTCTTTCCTATCATATGATTGATGAAGAGAAGGCGGCAAGAATTAGCAGGAAGCTAAATTCAGACTATCCTTCACACAATTATCCGATTTTAAAGAAAGAGGCTATGGACATTGGCCTGAAGGTAAAGCGGATCAATAAGGAACTTAATGATTTACTGATCGAGCTAAGTAATCTTTATTCCAAAATGGCAAAACAAGCCCTCACGGATCATGATGAAAACAATTACCATGACAATGAAATAAAAAATATAATTGAAGCGGAAGGAATTCAGATTTATTACCAGGTGGATAAAGATTGGTTTTATCGAAATGAAGAAAGAAGGTATATTCCAATGAATGACAATAGTTCCTGGTATAAAATCAGGGGTAATCCTACTCGATTCGAATCAAGGGTATTTGAGATCAATTGAATTTGCGGGTGGCAAAAAATCGTCTTCGGAAATAAATAACATCAATGATGTTTCAATGCTCGTGCTGTCAAAAATAGTGCAATGATATAAATGAGAAGTATCCGTTCCTTGCAATCACGCAAATTGCTTCCCAAACAATCTGTATGTCAGTTAAAAGATGTCTGTTATTTATTTTTCTTTTTGTTACCCGGGAAGCTTTAGGCCAGGATGCAGATATTTTTAAACCCAACCCGCATCGGCGTGAATTAAGGGCGGAAAGAATTTTCAAAAATTTAAAGATCGACGGGCTGCTTGATGAACCTGAATGGGCGCTGACCGAAGGCGATTCTGACTTTATTCAGGTTGAACCCTATCAGGGCAAGCCGTCCGGGTTCGCTACGATTGTCAAAGTGCTCTACAATCAGAAATACCTGTACTGTGGTATCATCTGCAAAGATCCGCAGGGCAAGAAAGCCATCATGGCTACGGATTTTGCCCGGGATTTTGACATCACCCGTCACGATCTGGTCAACCTGGCCTTCGATACTTATAACGACAAACGTAACGCGATCGCATTTGCTACCAATGCATATGGCGTGCAGCGTGACTTGCTATCCTTTGATGACCTGTATTACGACATCGACTGGAACGGGTTGTGGAGCGTTCGCACTACACGAAGCGATTCGGGATGGGTAGCTGAGTTGGCCATTCCATGGAAAACCCTGCGGTATCCTAAAACCAGGGATTCCCTGCAAAGTTGGGGATTTAATGTTTACCGGAATCGGCGGCTTACCAATGAGACCAGTGCATTTTCACCGTTTCCACGCATTTTCTCCGTAACACACATGGATTATGCAGGGTTGTTAACCAATCTGCAGCCACCTCCCCATTCCACTAACGTTACGGTCGATCCATACATCCTGGGCTCTGACGATCACTATAAAAATTTTGGCAATACGGTGTCTCCCTTCGCTTCGGGTATTAAATACGGTGGCGACCTGAAATGGACCATTACCCCCAATGCCGTCCTTGATCTTACCGCCAATACTGATTTTGCGCAGGCCGATGTCGACCAGCAGGTAAACAATACCAGCCGTTTTAATGTGTTCTTTCCTGAAAAGCGGCAATTCTTCCTCGAGAATGCCTCACTATTTGGCGTACAGGTAAATATAAATGGCGATCAGGCAGGGGGGTCCATGCATTACCAACCATTTAACAGCCGCACGATTGGTTTGGATACAAGCGGAAACCCAATTCCCATTGCTGGCGGAGGCCGGTTTGTGTACCGCTCGGACAAGTCCAATTACGGCGCGATGGCTATTCGCCAAATGGGTTATAACGGTGGTCCTGCGACCGATTTCTTTGTAGGGCGATTTTCTCAAAATTTTGGAAGTCAGAATCGCATTGGGGGATTAGTGACTGTGAAGAATCAACCCGGTGCGGCGAATATTGAATCGACCGTTGACGGTTTCTTTCGCATGGGAGAATCCAATTCTATTAACGCTATGGTCACCCAATCTACCACTACCAATACTGGGCAAAGAGGATTTGGAGGAATTGTGCAATATTTTAACAACACCAACAGCCATGAGATCTGGGCGACGGGATCTGTATTTACCAAAAACTTCGATCCGCAAATGGGATTCGTTTCGCGCAGCGACGTCGTGGCGATCACTCCTGGTATGAATTATTTCTACCGGGGTAAACTGCTGCCGTTTAAAAGTTATCTGCTGGCTTTTTCACCCGGTATATTGCCCGAGTTATATTACACTGCCTCCACCGGCAAGTTTTCGGAGGTTGATTTGCCAGTGTTTCCTATCTGGTTCAACTTTAAGAACGGCGGTTTTGTGGGCTATGGATTCGAAGCTGTCTGGCAGCACCTGACCGCTACCTTCTCTCCGCTGAATGTCAGCATTGCCCCCGGCTACTATCAGTATTTTAACCAGCAAATTTATTTTTCAACTGACCCTTCTAAGATGCTGAACGCCCTGGTAAGTTTTGGAACGGGAGGCTATTTTAACGGCAGGCTGATTTCCGGCGACTACAAATTGCAGTTTGCGCCGGTTCCTTACGTCTCTTTGCAGGGGGAGCTGAGCCGCAACCATTTCATCAAAGTGGGACAGGACCATACCACTGCCGCGGTAGAATTGTACATTTTGCAGTGCCGTCTTGCACTGAATCCGCGGCTGCAACTGACGGGAATCTATCAAAAGAACTCTCTTAATAATTCCAACAGCTATAACCTGAGGCTGGCCTGGGAGTTTTCGCCATTAAGCTATGTATACTTTATTTATAACCGTGGCACGAATATCCAAGAGACGACACCACCGGCAGTATCCCAAACTGAGGATCACATCATCATCAAGATGAGTTATTTGCATCAATTTTAACCGACGAAATAATTTATACGTTGAAGTACGTATCTTCAATTTTCCGACGATCCTAGCCGGGCAATAGGCTAACTTTGAAACCTTTTAACGATTGATCGCTCGCTTATGAGTAAATCTGCTGCTTATCTTGATTCTAAGAACCATTACCCGATCCTTGACGGATTGCGTGGTGTGGCGTCCGTTCTGGTTATTATGTTCCACGTCTTCGAACCCTTTTCCCTGGGCAACCCCTTTATCCAGATCATTAACCATGGCTACCTCGCCGTGGATTTTTTCTTTCTGCTTTCGGGTTTTGTGGTAGCATATGCTTATGACGACCGCTGGGGTACCTTAACACAATGGGACTTTTACAAACGTCGCCTGGTACGACTGCAGCCGATGGTTATCATGGGCTCTCTCATCGGTGCGGCACTTTTCTATTTTCAGGTTAGCCACACAGCATTTCCGCTCATTGCCGGCACGCCTGTTTGGAAAATGCTGCTGCTCATGCTCATTGGGTGTACCCTGATCCCCGTACCTATTTCAATGGACATTCGAGGTTGGCAGGAGATGCATCCACTTAACGGCCCGGCGTGGTCGTTATTTTTCGAATATATCGCCAACATCCTGTATGCGGTCATTGTACGCCGGTTCTCAAAACTCATACTGTCCATATTTGTCTCTCTTGCGGCTTGTTTGATGATCGGATACCTGCTCTTCGGTACCCAGGGAGATCTGATCGGAGGCTGGTCACTGGATAAATTCCAGCTCTTCATTGGTTTTAGCCGGGTTTTGTATCCTTTTTTCGCGGGCGTGTTACTCTCACGTGTTGGCAAACTCATCCGGGTAAAGAATGCATTTTGGTGGTGCAGTGTCCTCATCGTTGTTGTACTCAGCATACCGCGCATTGGTGACCAACACCATGTATGGCTGAACGGCCTTTACGAATCTGTCACGGTAATCATTATTTTCCCGCTTATTGTGTCTATGGGCGCCGGGGGGATTTTGCACAGTGCCCGGTCGGCCAAAATATGCAAATTCCTCGGTGATATTTCTTATCCGCTCTATATTACGCATTACCCGCTCATTTATATATTCACCGCATGGGTGGCTAATAAAGATATTCCGCTTGGCCCTGAAGGGCTGCTCGCAGGGTTGCTGTTGGTGATAGTAAGTATCCTCCTTGCATACGGCTGCCTCAAATTATATGACGAACCGGTGCGCGAATGGTTGAAACGGAAGGTTTTGATGAAGAAAGCCTAAATGCTATTTAATACCAATATGAAAAAATGGAAATTGAAAAAGCTATGCCAGTTTCGTATTTTTTCGGACTAAAATTGAGGATGCCTTCGCCTAGTTGTTTGTCAGGCGTTAATGGATAAAGTTTTATATTCAAAGTGTGGTGTCTCGGTGTGAATCCAAGTGTTGGCTCCAGCATCTGGGATGGATGCTTTTTTGATCCAACTCTACTGCCCGCAAAAAAAAGTAGCAAATGTTTTGTAAACTTCAAAATCTACAATAATGGAAACGCAAACTATTTCAGAAACAGATATAGCAGCAACAGTATCCGTAGGACCAAAAGGACCGGCCAGAAAATAACTGTCAGTGTTAAAGACAACAGCATTCAAAAAAAAGTAGTTGATAAAATCTTTCAAATATGCTTTTCCACCAAAGCACCAGGACTGGGAACCAGACTGGGCCTGAACTTGCGTTATGAAATAGTGAAAGCCCGGGACAGTGAAATAAGGGTGGAGACCCAGGAATGGAAAGCAAGCGGGTTTATTATCCAGTCGCCGGCTTTGAAAAAGTAGTTGATAAAATATTTCAACCCTTCTTTACCACCAAGCTTTCGAAAAATCAATCGTTGTTGCATCAATACCAAAGACGTTTCCTTTGAGCGATACTTCCAGGTCATCATCAAGTTCATATAGTTGTTTCGCTTCTTTGATAAGCAACATCGCGAGATCTTCATAAATCTGAAATGAACGACTTTCGTTTGCTCGTACTAACGGCGCCTACTTCTCCAATGCCTAAATGATACATTTTGTTGGCATTTGCTTTTAGACTAAAACAGTATCTCAATACAGACAATATTTTCAAAGAACTAACTATATTAACAACGCAACGCTAATGATGTGAAATATGAAATAATTTTACCCCTTCTTTCACTTTTTCAATATGCGTTTTAATGAAGTCGTTTCTTTTTTTATTTTTTATCGGGATTACTACTTTTTATGCCAGAGCGCAGCCTAAGGCGCAGGTAAGCGGTAAGATTACAACGACTGATAAGAAGCCGCTGGTTGCAGCGAAGGTTACCTTATTACACATTAAAGACTCCTCCCTTTCAAATGCCACAGTAACCAATAGCAACGGTGATTTTAGAATAATTGACGTTTCACCGGGAACTTATTTTCTCGTTGCAACATCGGTAGGATATTTAAAAAATACTTCTTCAAAATTTATCGTGTCAGCAGGGCAGGAGTACAATGCTTCCGCAATAATCCTTATGCAAGGCGCCACTACTCTTTCGGGCATAACCATTTCAGCTAAGAAACCATTGATAGAAGTGAAGGCCGATAAAACGGTTTTCAATGTGGAGAACAGTATTAATGCTACCGGTAGCAATGCCTTTGAATTGTTCAAAAAATCGCCCGGGGTATCTGTAGATAAAGATGAAAATATTTCTATGATGGGTAAGAATGGCGTCAAGATTTATATCGACGGCAAACCCACTCAGATGGGTGGATCAGACCTCGCCGCTTATTTGAAGTCCATCAATTCAGCGGATATTGAATCGATAGAAATAATCACGAATCCTTCTGCAAAATATGATGCGGCGGGCAATGCCGGCATTATTAACATCAGGCTCAAAAAGAACAAAAACTATGGCCTTAATGGCAATATTGCAAGCGGCATCAATTTCGGCATCACACCGAAATACAATAATTCACTGAGCCTTAATTACCGCAATAGAAAAATAAATCTCTTTAGCAATTACAGCAATGATTTTGGTCGCGACAAAGAAGTGATGGATCTTAACCGGGTACAACTCGATTCTGTTTATGACCAGCAGAGTTATACTCTTCATAACAACAATTCAAATAATATTAAAGCAGGTATTGATTATTCAATAAACGATAAAAACATTATTGGCGTAATGGTGACAGGTAATTTTTATTATGGATCTGACTTTACCAGCAGCAATACAACCATAAGCCCCGGCACCACTGGTATGCCCATAAAGATATTATTTGCCACCAATACTGCACCGGGAAAAAGAAGCAATATTGATTATAATATTAATTATCACTATGCCGATACAAGCGGCAGGGAACTGGATGCAGATGCAGACATTATTTCCTTCAGAAAGAGCGGAACAAGCTTCCAGCCTAATTATTACAGGACTCCGGTCACTGGTATAGTTTTGGATTCTGCAATTTACAGGAATAACGCCCCTACAGATATTACCATTTATACTGCCAAAATAGATTATGAACAGCCTTTCCTGAATGGGAAACTTGGCTATGGAGGAAAAATAACCGACGTAAAGACTAATAACATTTATGATTTTTATAATGTTTATGGAAACGTAAATGTGAAAGACTCCAGCCTGAGCAACACATTTGCATATGATGAAAATGTAAAAGCTCTGTATATTAATTATAACAGGGCGCTGAGTAAAAAGACTTCTTTGCAGGCAGGAGTGCGTATGGAAAATACGCAAAGTACCGGTACACTTGAAAACGTCACAGCGCAACCCGACGATATTGTTAAGCGCAGCTATACCAATTTCTTTCCCAGCGGGGCATTCACTTACATCATGAATGAAAAGAATACTTTTAACCTGAGTTACAGCAGGCGCATAGACAGGCCTGCCTACCAGCAATTGAATCCATTTGAAGAAAAAATTGATGAACTAACTTATTATAAAGGCAATCCTTTTTTAAATCCCCAATATACCAATAGTTTTCAGCTATCGCATACTTTTATGGACACTTACGTTACTTCGGTAAGTTACAGTCATATCAAAGATTATTTTGCTCAATTGATAGATACGGTTGGAAATGCATCTTACCTGATTCCAAAGAACCTGGCACAGCAAAATATTTTCAGCATCAATATTAGTGCTCCGCTTACCATCACCAAATGGTGGAGTGCCTTTGCAACTTTAAACGCTTATCATTCACATTACCTGGCCAATCTCGGGCCCGGTGCCAATATTAATATAAAAGTAGACGCAGTTTCGGCATATGCTCAGCAAACTTTCACTATAAAAAATGGCCCCACCTTTGAATTATCCTCCTTTTATAATTCACCTTCCGTTTGGGCAGGCACCTTTAAGACCAACAGCTATTGGTTTATTGATGCAGGCGTAGAGCAGAAAGTCTTAAAAAAAACAGGTACCATCAAAGTAAGTTTTACGGATGTGCTGAATAGCATGCACTGGAGGGCCGTTAGCGATTATAGTGGGAGCCAAATACTCGCCAAAGGGTATGAGGAAAACCAGCAACTGAAGATTAGTTTTTCTTACCGGTTTGGAAACAGCGCCGTGAAAGCAGTGCGCCAAAGAAAAGCTGCTGGTGATGAAGAAAACAACAGGCTTAACGTAGGAACCGGCATTGGCCAGTAAATGTACTTGCCCCCTCAAGATTGCTGCAAAGGATGTTTTATATTTTTTATTTAATGAAATGGAAGCTTTGGCGGCTCCAAATAAATTAGCTCTGTTAAATTACAACCTTTTCCATTTTTCGCAACCATTTTTCCTCAATAGTGGCTCCCAATCCCGGTGTTTCCGGAACTTTTACCACACCATTGCTTCCATAATCAATTCCACCAAATACCGGGTCATCTCTGAACATTAATGCGGTATCAAAATCATAATGCTCAATCATTGGGCTGCATAATGAAAAATGGGCAAATGCAGTCATTGCTAACTTGGATTCCATAAAGGCCCCCACCTGTAAATGGATTTTGGCAGATTCAGCCATTCGAACCATTTTTAATGCTTTAAAAATGCCGCCAGATTTTCCAAGTTTAATATTCATATACTTGCAGGCTTTCAATTGAATTAACCGCTCCATATCATGATCATCTCCGCAACTTTCATCGGCCATTATGGGGATAGGGCTTTCCTTGCTGATTTTGGGTAAATACATAAAATTCCAACGGGCAACAGGTTCTTCACAATGCTGAATATTTAGAGGTGCCAGGGCTTTTAGCGTTTCAATAGCTTCTTCAATTCCCCAACCCTGATTTGCATCAATGCGCAAAGGGATATCATTACCAACGGCCTTACGGATACTTCTCATTCGCTCAACATCTGTCTTCCCGTTTAAGCCAAGTTTTACTTTTATTGCAGGGTAACCCTGTTCTTTTATTTTCAGCGCATCTGCGGCCATTTTCATGGGGTCGCTGATACTAACGGTGTAATCGGTAATGATTGTCTTATTATTTTTTCCTCCGATAAACTGGTATAATGAGAGGCCGGCATGCTGAGATGCAATGTCATACAGCGCCAGGTCAAACGCGCTTTTGATACTTGAATTGCCATAAATTATTTTATCCATCAGATTGACACATTCTTCAATTTGCAGCGGATCCTTGCCAATGAGTGCTTTGGCAAAATATTGGCCAACGATAAAGCAGGTATCCTGGCTCTCCCCATTAACCGGCATAAAAGGGCTGCATTCTCCAAAACCAATGATCCCTTCATGGGTAATTATTTTCACCACCAGGTTATCGGCGCTTACTTCTTTACCTAATGAGGTAATAAAGGGTTCAATCAATGGAATAGAAAGCTTATAAAGCTCAATTTGGCGAATCGTTAATTTCTTATTCATTTTGGTAAATCTAAAAATGTAAAGATAAATGCTTCATCTGTAGTAAAAGGCATTGTTTATGAAACCACTGAAAGGTTGACCAGTTTCCTGAATTCCAATTGCAATTCAGATATGCCTGTTAACCGGAGCTCGCCAGTTTGGTTGAAGTTACTCCTTCAAAAAATGAAAATTTATTAATACATTCAAATATAATTTACTTTATAATGCCTGAAAAAATGACTTCAAAGATATTACTGTTCACCGCTAGTGTCGTTCTTTCTCTTACGCTTGCTGCGCAACAAAAAGAAGTGTTAATCTATCATCCAATCAAAACTGATAAAGATGGAAACATCATTTCCTGGTATGATAAAAATCCTGGCAAAGCTTATGATCATGTTATTAATATGGTATGGAATTTCTGGGATACTATGCGCCGTGATATGAATGGATTGCCTTATTATATGAATCACCAGGTATGGAATCCGGATATTAACGATCCGAGAGGAATAGGAGGTGACCAGTTTGCTATGGCTCTTTCTTCGTGGCGTTTATATTATGCCTATACTGGAAATGAAAGGTTGAAAGCGAATATGAATTTTATCGCAGATTATTATCTTACACATGGCTTGTCGCCCAAGGATGCCAACTGGCCAAACATCCCTTTTCCTTATAACACCTTCCTTTATTCCGGTATGTATGACGGGGATATGCGAAACGGGAGGGATGTGGCCCAACCCGACAAAGCAGGATCATTAGGACTGGAACTGGTGCATCTTTATAAAATGAGCAAGGGATATAATATTGGTGAAAATACTTTATACCTGAATGCGGCTGCCGGTATTGCTAACACATTGTCGGCACATATCAGGGAGGGTAATATTAATTACTCGCCTTTGCCTTTTAAAATAAATGTATTTACAGGTAAAACTGTTTTGTTGCGCTTTCATGATTTTACCGGCACATGGATTGACAGTGCAGGATACACGAGCAATTGGGCGCCGACAATGCAATTGTTTCTCGATTTGATAGCCCTTAAAACCGGTAATACGGAAGCTTACCAGACAGGCTTTAATACTTTGCTCAACTGGATGAAAACCTACCCGATGAAAGAAAATAAGTGGGGACCTTTCTTTGAAGATGTTGACTGGTGGAGTGAGACGCAAATCAATGCCATGACTTTTGCACGTTTTATTATGGAGCATAGGGAATATTTCCCAGATTGGGAAAAGGATGTATTGAAAATTATCGCGTGGGTTCATAAAAATTTTGCCAATGAAACATGGAAAAAATATGGTGTGGTCGTTACTAATGAACAATCAGTGTACCCTATGCCCGGTGAAAGTCATTCTTCCCGCCAGGCTGCCGATGAATTGCTGTTTGTAAGTTTAACCGGCGACAGCAGCATGTATGCAAATGCAGTGCGGGAACTGAATTGGGCCACTTACTCAGTGGATTTTGATGGCAGGAACAGGTTTCCCGGAGATGAGCCATGGCTTACTGACGGATATGGGGATTACGTAAGGCATTTCCTGAGGGCTATGGATGCCATACCTTCTCTAACACCGCCGGGTGAGGATCACATCCTGTCTTCTACTTCTGTAATACAGGAGGCAGATTACGCAGGACATCTTAAGAAATTTTATGGGCTAAATTTTGAAAAGGTGGATAGCAACAAAGTACAATTATTTTACAGTTCATTTGATACGGCAGGTACTGAAAAAGTCAAACTGGAAAGGAAACCATCAGCGGTTTTGCTTGATTACAAGCATTTGCCGGAAAACATTACCGGTGAAGGATATGTATGGAAACCAATGGAGGGCGGGGGCCTTTTAACCGTGCGACGGGAAAGGGGAAGTAAAGTTCTTGTTTTAAAATAAAACCTAAATGTCAATGTAATACCGTATATCTAAGCTGGAATTTTAAGAAGAGTGACTTATATTTATATCATCGGCCAGAGCTTTACTATTTTTGATTTGAGCTTCGTCGATAAAATGTTTTATTGAATCTATAATAAAAATACAAAAATGAAAAAAAGTTCTGAATTCAGGATTCTTCGCATAATATCCCTGGTTGTTTTGCTGGCTGGCGCTATTGGATCTTTCTATCTCACACTCCGGGAAGGACGGAATGATAAATCAGTTCTGGAGATTATTCTTTTTTTATTCTGGGTAATTTCTCCCTTCCTCGCCCTTTTTATTGCCAGTTCTATCTCGAAGCGATGGGCAGATAGCACGCGTGTCACCGTTTATATCCTGATGTTGGTTATTACCCCATTTTCATTGATTAGCTATAGTGGCGCTTTAAAACTTCCTGGTATGAGTCCTGCTTTTGTATTTCTTATCGTTCCGCCCTTAACGTGGCTGCTAATGGCTATAGCTATCCCGATTGCGGAATCTTTTTCACGCAAGAAGACACGAAAAGAAAAAGGATGATTGAATTATGGTTACCTTGTTATTAATGACGTTAAAGCAATTTATTAATTCATAAATTAGTAGACAAGATTAATTTTTCATAGCTTTCTTAAAAAAAAGTAACTGCTATTGATTTTACAAGAATAATCTTCATCTGACTAAATTAATTGTATGAATCTTTCTTTTACCGGTTTTATTATAGCCTCCCTATTCCTTACTGTTGGTCATCTTCCCGAAAAATACCACCCTGCCGGTAATGCTGATAAAACTTTTGCGAATTTCGAAAATGTATTCCTTGATTCCTACTGGAAGCAATACCCGACAGGCTCCATTTATAGCGGTTATGGCAAGTATTATGACGAGTTGGTTATCCCGGACAAATCTTCTTTCAGAAACAATCTTACTTTCTCCAAAGCATGGATTGATTCCTTAGGTAAACTGGATTTCCAAGCGCTTAATGACAACAATAAGATAAGCTTCCGCATCATTAAGAATCAACTCGAAAGGGATATTTGGTATACTGCTGTTTTCAAGCCACAGGAATGGGATGCATCCATGTACAATATCAGCGGGGCCTGTGACTATATAATTAACCAGCCGTATGCCCCTTTGGATGAGCGATTAAGAATTCTGACGCGGTATTTGTCCCACGCTGATGATTATTTCAAAGCCACACTTGGAAATTTGAATCGCCCTGTCAGGGAGTATATTTATATGTCTATAATTCAAAACCAGGGAGGACTTGAAGTATTTGGCACTGCCTTGTCCGATTCTATAAACATTTCACATTTATCACAACCGGAAAAAGATCAGTTGGAGCAAAATATAAGAAGGGCAGTTAATGCGATCAAAGAATTCGCAGCTGCATTGAAGAAGATTGATGCAGATAAGAATTATGTTTTCAGGAGTTTTAGGATCGGGAAGAAGCTATTTGACCAAAAATTTAAGTATGACATCGCAACTGACTTAACGCCAGAGCAGGTCTATAGAAAAGCCATTGCAGATAAAAACTATTATCATAAGAAAATGTATGTTATTGCCAATAGTTTGTGGACGAAATACTATGGAGCTCAGATTAAACCGAAGGATAGTTTACAATTGGTACAATTGGTATTGGATAAAGTGCAATTGAATCACGCAAAGTCCGCCGATTTCTATGATTCCCTGAGCAGTTATATTCATCAATTAAAGAGATTTATCATCGCAAAGAATTTGTTCGACTTTGATACTACTACACCTCCTATTAAAGTGAGGCTTATGCCTGTATATGAAAGAGGATTTTCCCTGGCGAGTGCAGAGTTTACGCCTGCCTATCAAAAGCAGGGAACCACTTACTTTAATGTGGATGATGTAACTCTTTACCCACCCGAAAAGGCTGAAAGCGCTTTAAAAGAATACAACCATTATTCTGCACAGTTGCTCGCCATGCATGAAGGCGTGCCGGGCCATTGCCTGCAGGGAATATATAATAATAAAAAATCTCCCGATGTTTTGCGTTCCGTATTTACTAACGGGGCAATGATTGAAGGATGGGCTGTATATTCAGAGGGGATGATGGTTGAAAACGGATGGGGGAATGGTGCTCCGGAAATGGAACTGGAATTGGGTGTATGGAGACTCAGAGAACTTGCGAATGTGCTTGTTGATTATGATTTGCAATGCCTGAATATACCAAAAGAAAAGATTGTTCATTTGCTATCCAAAGAGTGTTTTCAGACTGATGCGCAGGTGGAGGAAAAGTACCATAGGGCGACTGTTTCGCAGGTGCAGCTTTGTTCTTATTATACCGGTGCAACAGCTATCCAAAAGCTCCGGGATGAGTATAAAGCGAAAATGGGTAACCGATATAGCCTGAAGGACTTTCACGAAAAGTTTTTGAGCTTTGGCAGCTCACCGGTAAAGTATATACGCGAAATGATGATGCAATAAATAGGGAAGATAAATTCTTTATTCATTTAAAGCCGGGGGATGTGCATCTCTGTAATTTTCTCCTGATTAAAATTTCATGGATCAAATGGGTAAAACGGGAACCCTGATGCACGCACAAACCTGCCCCGCCAAAACCCTGACTTTTTGTTGTAATAAGTTTGAAAAAAATCTCTAATTGCATACCAAATTCATTTTATCATTTATTTTTAT
>ODAK010001665.1_pt1 | contig 23879 bp, 28 predicted proteins | sample 1539591 | NCBI WGS metagenome assembly ODAK01 (sample SAMEA3539303, study PRJEB22396) | soil metagenome | biome: tundra; feature: field; material: soil | place: USA | collected 2010-05 | depth 0.15 m | reverse complement strand
TCCTCGCTTGGCAGATGCCACAGCACTGGTTTACAAGACGATCAATTCTGATCAGTTTTCCCACCTCCAAACTCCCATACTGGCGATTCACAAGTACCAGCGACTGTGGAAAGGAAAGAGGTGGGTAATGGCTGAACTAAAGAGGATAGACGAAGAGTTTCCGGCGGCCGGGTTGGCGACCTACGGCATTCCGCCAAAGAAACCCGAAGGACCCAAGCTGGTGAAGGGCCAAGAGGCGGAAACGGTGGATAGAGGGGCCGCAGTCTCACAGCCCATGGCCTTGTTTTCTGAACCGGAGATGGGAGATTTCCGATCGCAGTGGGGCAAGCTACAGATCGGATTCGTGGACGAGCCACGCCGGACGGTCGAAGGCGCAGACAAGCTGGTAGCTGCAGTGATGCAACGACTAGCGGACGGTTTTGCCAACGAGCGGTCGGGATTAGAGAAGCAGTGGGACAGCGGTGACAACGTGTCCACTGAGGATCTGCGGATTGCCCTGCAGCGCTATCGCTCCTTCTTTGACCGACTGCTGACACTGTAAGGACGAATACGGGGATACAGCACGGCCCTGGACCTAAAGGTGCAGGGAGCTATGTTACTCAACGAAAAGGAGAAAACAAATGAACCCCAGTACGAAGGATCAGATCCAAGGCACCGTTCACGAAGTGAAAGGCAAAGTCAAAGAGACGGCCGGCAAAGTCACGAACAATCCTAACTTACAGGCCGAAGGCAACGCCGAAAAAAACACCGGCAAAGTTGAGAAAAAGGTCGGACAGATCGAAAAAGTGTTCGAGAAGTAAAGTAGGTGGGCTCTCCCCAGAGCACGTTCATGCGTTCGGGACGACTGATGTACCGCCGTTTGGGATCTGTGTGGGGAGCGCTGATTATCGCCGGAGTGGTTCCATTTCTAACGTTTTTCATGCTCTGCACGAAGGACCAAATGGCCATCCGGATGGATGGCCTCTTCGGTTCCAGGATAGACGCGGCTCGATTCATCACGAACCTGAACAAAATGATTCGCGGCTTTGTCGCCGGCAACCTTATCGTCGGTTCCGTGATGGCGGTGGCGACCACGCTGGTGTTGTGGAGTCTTGGCATGAAAGGTGCCATACCTCTCGGAATCGCCAGCGGGCTCTTGAATCTGCTGCCCTTCCTCGGGCTGATCGCTGCGCTTGCTCTTCCACTTGCAGCGGCCCTCCTTCAGTTCAACACACTCATACCATTCGTCGTCATCCTTCTCACGATCCTCTTCCTGCATGTCGTATCCGCGAGCCTTCTTATTCCGAAATTCATTGCCACGCGCGTGAGTATCGGGCCGGTGGCGGCGACAGTGGGGATTCTCTTCTGGGGCTGGCTGTGGGGTGTCATGGGCTTGCTGCTCGCTGTGCCCCTCACAGCATTCATCAAGCTGGTCGCTGATTTGCATCCTTCCTTATGTCACTTATCCAACATGCTGGCGCTAACGCCGCGTCCTGCTCCACGTTGGGTGCGTTACGGCGAAACGGCTTTGGAACGGGCAATCCCTTACCTGCGCCCCCGTCAGGAGAAAGTTCCTGTAGGGCGCCAACCTTAGGCGACCGGGAACTGAGGCGTCAATAACCTCCCTCATCGTATTTTGGGCGCTCCGCATCAACCTGGACAACAACTGTCGCGAAAAGTGTGCAAAGGTGACCAGCCTTGGCCGGCGCACATCGGCGATCATCGCGGTGGGTGTGGGGAGATCATAAGGATGTTCAATTACCCCGGACACAGTGGAAAAGCAAAAAGGTCGGCGTTGACAGCAAAAGGTTTGCGGCTCCTGAGGGAGACCCCTTTTTGACCAGCATTGATTATCCTAAGGTTTAGTAGACTGTCATCCCTCGATTCCGCCGCCGAAGTGCCGCCGATCAGGGAATCAGCACGATCTTGCCGTTGAGTCCGCCCTGTTCCGAAATTCGATGGGCTTCCTGAATCTCTTGCAACTTCATCGTGCGATCAATCGGAATCGAGAACTCATGGCGAGCGGCGTCGTCAGCCAATTGATACAGCCGGGAAGCGTCGGGTTGCGCCATGATCGCCGCGACGTGGATGTCGTACTCTTTAGCTCCCGCTGGTTCTCCAAGTACTGAACCCAGCACGCCGCCCTTGCGGATCGTTTTCAATAGCCGTTGGATGGTTGCGCCGCCAACCGTATCGGCGATGGCGTCGAGATCGTGCAGTTGTCCAATCTCTTCTTCGCTGTCGATGGCAACAACCCCGTCAAACTCTAACTTCGCGGCGTCTTCCTTCTCCTTCAGCCGCACTCCCGCCAATACTCGCGCTCCGTGTTTGCGAGCTACATGCATGGCTGTTCGCCCAACGCCTCCCAGTGCCCCGGTGACAAGCACGGTCTGACCAGGTTTGGGCTTGACGGCTCGCTCGATCAATTGAGAGCCCGTGGTGGTGACTAGCGGAAGCGCTCCTGCCTGCTCAAAACTCAAAGCCTCAGGGATGGGCGCGAGCACGTCAGCTGTGGCAACTGTGTATTCAGCATAGGTGCGATTTGTCAATGCCATCACCCTCATTCCCTTCGGAAAGCCTGTAATGCTACGACCTGCCTCCGCCACTTCACCGGAGAGGTCTCTTCCTAGGATGGCCGGCAAACTCAGAGGCATGCGAGATTTGGCTGCGCCGCTTCTTAGTTTCCAGTCGATGGGATTGATGCTGGTGGCGCGAACCTTTAACAGTACCTCGTTATCCCCATATTTCGGCATGTCGGTTTCTTCGTAACGCAAACTGATCCGGATCGCCGTATGCATAGAGCAGGACAGCTTTCATAAGAACTTCTCCTCGTTTTGCTGTTTCAGATGCGAGATTCTGGCTCCCAGAACCGACTTAATTGACCGTGCCAGAACTCAGTACATCATGCCACGTTGTTGACTTCGCCTCCGGCGCATATTGGGAAGATAATTGGACATGTCGATCATCACAGCGGTCGCCCTGCTTTTGGCAATCCTGCTCACTCCCATCCTTCTGATCAGGTTCCGCAAAAGGTGGGTAGCAGCCTTCAATCTCGCCGTAACGAACCGCGTCACGAGCCGATTCGCCGCCCGATTGCCCGGATTCGGCATTCTTACGCATGTAGGTCGGAAGTCAGGCAGAGTCTACGGGACACCAGTGAATGTTTTCCGAGCGCCGGAGGGTTTCCTCATTGCGCTCACCTATGGACGCGAAAGCGAATGGGTCAGGAATGTGCTAGCCGCTGGGGCGGGTCAGCTTGAAACTCGCGGCGTGCAGTATCAGCTATCCTCGCCAGCCACCGTGCATGACCCCACTCGGCGACGGTTCCCCATTCCTGTGCGGATCGTTCTCCGGCTGATCGGCGCGAACGACTTCATGCGGCTTTCAATTTCTCAATTACTCCGCTAAGGTGGCGTCATCGCACACTGCTGGGGCAGCAGATCACGTTTGCGTGTTCACCGGATTCATTCCGAGTGAACACCTGCTCGCAGATCAAACACTTTCGATTGTTTTGCCCAAGAACGACGAAGACCTTACCAGTCCGGTCTGAACGGACAGCATCTTCGCCGTAGCTGCGCTTGCTGATACTCATACCGAGCCTTCCTGCACGTGAGATTGCTGCCCGACGCTGCCATCCCCAACCAAAACTGCTGAAACGGTTTTTCCGGTCGCCTCTTTCATCAGGCGGCATACTGAAGCTCGCGAAATGTTGTGGCGCTTCGCGACCTGCGTCAGCGACATCCCCGTGCGACGATCAATGACAACTTGCTCCCGATCAATGTCCAGGCGCGTTCTTCCGATCTGGCGACCCTCAAGTCTTGCCCTTCTCATTCCACCTTTGACACGCTCCACCACGAGAGACCTTTCCAGTTCCGCGATTGCCGAGATGATGGTCACAAAAAGACGCCCCATCGGACCTCCCGTTGCCACACCCTCCCTCGCGCTGACAAACTCAATCCCCAGACTCCGCCGCGCATCCGCCATGAGGGCATCAAGACCCGGACGGCGTGCCTTCTTTCCGCAAACCCCCCGATCTTCATATTCGTGTACAACCTCGAAGCCTCGTTGTGCCGCTAACTCTCGGAGATCGTACAACTGAGATTCGACGTGCTGGTCGGGCGTTGAAACTCTGACGTACATCGCGGCTGTCTTCATTGGCTTAGATTCCTCCTTCGGATTCGTTAGGTTTGCGCTGCGGCGTTCCTTTAGCGCGTCGGCGCAGCCGCGTCACAGCCGCATCGCAAACGGTTGACTCCGGGCCGAAAAGGTTCAACTTTGCCCCGACCTCATCGTCAAGTAGTTGACCGATCTCGTCGTCATCCAGCTTGTCGAGTCGCTTTGTCAGCTCACCCCGAATAAGGAGAGCCGCTGCGAATCGCTCCACGGCACTGGTAGAGTTCACTCGCCTCCGCTGTTCCTCGATGAGTTGCCGGATCGTCAGGTTCCGTCCCCCTGTTCTTGGTATACGGAGCGTTTGGAGAAATCGTCCAGAAAGCAGAGTGCGTGTTACCGAAGATTTCCCGCAAAACCAGACGAATTGTCCATTTGCCCCGTATACCTACCCATGGGAGACAAAGTGCAACGCCATCAGGTTCGCATGACCGCTGAGTCGTCCACGATGAACGAGACCATCGAATGCCCACTCTGTTTGGGGGAAGGCACACTCAAGCGAACCGAGGTGTTGGATCGCCTAGGAGTGAAGGACTTCGCACGGGTAGCACAGCTCAGTGCTGAAGAAGCCTTCCGCCTGCTTGAGCAGAAGCACACTCACGACCACCAGACCGCATGGTCGCGCTTCGAAACCGAACTGGCGAAGAGAACCGCAGAGATCAGAGATCGCCACAAGGATGAACTGCGTTCGGCTCAATCCAACAGGGACGACCTCACCCGCCGGGTCGAAGCTTGCTTGAGAGAAGTCGCGGAACTTCGAGAGCGGAATCAAGCATTGGAGTCACAGCTATCCAAGGGCACACGCATCGGGAAACGTGAGGAGATGGACTTCGCAGACGAGGCGCGGAGTTGGGCTGGGATTGCGATCAGCGAAAAACTCCCCAAGAATGGCGACTTCATCTTGGCGTATCGCGCTCCGAACGGCGACCCCACTGAGCCGAAAATCCTAATCGACAACAAGGACAAATCGGTCATCGCAGAGAGCGACATCGACAAGCTTGTTCGCGACGCACGAGAGCGCTCCATCGTTGTCGCTGCGCTGGTCGCCCGAGAGGAGAGTCAACTGCGGCAGGTTGACCGCGAATCCCGCTGGAGCCGCAAAGACGGAATCTGGTTGCTACGCACCACACGCCAATGGCTTGCTCGTGATCTCGACTTGCTCAAGCCAATTTTCGACCGCATGCGAGTGCATGGGGTTGACTTGCTAGACAGGAACACGTTGGTCGCCGATGAACTCCGCCGCACCTTCCCCGAAATCGACCGCATGGAGAAGGAAATCGGCAAGGCAGCGAAAGCGATCCAGTCGGTGTCGGCGCTGGTGGTGCGCTACAGGGAGCGGCTTCGAGAACTGTGCGACAGCGTCGCCAATGCGAAGGTTCCATCGAAGTAGGAACGGGACGGCGGCATTTAGTCAGTCGCGAAACGGCAAACATTGGAGGAGGATGATGGAGTTCCTAAAGGGCATCGCAAAGAGTCTTGTCGAACTGCTCGTGCTGAACATCGTGCTGGTGCCCATCATGGTGCTGGGTCCGTTGCTTTACGTGATTCCGTTCTTCTGCATTGTCGCGAATCTGCTGGATAACTTCTCCGGGCTGGCGCAGCTTTACTTCTGGCTCGGCCCGCTATCGTGTGCGTTCTGGATGCTGGTCTCCTGCCATTGGCCGATCGTCCGCAGGGCGCAGCGCGAAGGTCGCCTAGCAACTTGGCGCGAAAGCGAAGGCGGCATAGTCTGCACCATATTGAAAGCGTTCGTGTACATGGTGCTTGGGCTGCTTGGATCGTTCGTCTTTGAGATCACGTTCGTAGTCGTTTTCCGCTTTCGCCGCGGCAACCCTGCCAGTGCGTCAAACGGCTGTACTGGCAGGTTCACGAGCCGGAACTCGCAGCGGAGCCGGATGCCGCCGATCAAGCAATCATGCAGCAGGGGCACGAGGTCGGCATGCTTGCCCGCCAGTTGTTTCCTGGCGGCATCAAAGTCCGCAGCGACCGAGGCCTCGACGAGGCGATCCGTGCCACGCGAGAGTTAGTCACCAATCGCGAAATTCCGGCGATCTACGAAGGAGTTTTCGAGCATAGCGGCGTGTTGGTGCGCGTCGATTTTCTTCACCGCCGTAGGGACGGTCGATGGCGGCTCATAGAAGTGAAGTCATCAGCTTCCCTGAAGGACGAACATCTCGACGACGTAGCGATTCAATATCGTGTGCTCTCACGCTGTGGGTTGGATATTGGTTCCTGCTGTCTCGCGCACGTCAATCGACATTATGTTTTCGATGGGCAGGACATTGACGTGCGAAGGTTCTACAAGATCAGGAACCTGACGCGCCGAGTCGAGCGGTTGCAGCCCAAGCTGACGTTCCAGCTTCGAGCACAGTTCACCGTGCTCAACATGCCCAGCGCGCCTGAGATCGCGACGGCCCAGCAATGCAGTAACCCAGTTCGGTGTGAATTCTTCGAGCAATGCAATCCGCCGCGCCCAAATGACCATATTGGCTACCTGCCGAGGATCCACGCCAGCGCGATGGAGGAACTTGAGGAGATCGGCGTCGAGTCCATCCACGACATCCCTGACGACTTCGAATTGACCGAGATTCAACGCCGGGCGGCTGCCTGCGTTCAAACGGACGAGCCGTGGTACGACACAGAAGGACTCAAGACCGCACTGGCGAGTCTGCGGTATCCCCTCTTCTTTATGGATTTCGAGACTGTAAACCCGGCAATCCCACGTTTCGCGGGCCTGCGGCCATATGACCACTTGTCGTTTCAATGGTCAGTGCATGTTCAACGAGCACCCGAAGCGGGGTGCGCCCTAACGTCTGCGTTGAAGCAGGCTATGCCCTCCGGAATCACGAAAAGAACCGGCTCATTTTTATCTTCCAGCCAAATGATGCTCACAAATCGGTCCCGTTCGACCTGAATACGTTTCGCTACGAGCAGTTCAAGGATACCGGCGAGATTCCGGAAAAGATCAAGCCTCACATACTGGCGATTCTTCGAGGAGCGGCGGTTGGCACCTGACGAACCTTATTCTTCTTAACTGGGTCGCGAGCGCGGGTTTCACATCCTCATGCTCAACCCCTGATGCCATGCGGTCGATTTCGCCTTTGGTGGGGCCGTGCCGCGCGGCTTCGTCGCGCCACTTCGAGATGGCATTGCCGACCAGACTTAGGAATGCCGAGGCGGCGTGGTAGCCTGTCTCAAACTCTCTTTGAGCTGGTAACAGCCCTCGTGAACGGCCTTCCCGAGTTCATCTACCTTGCTGGTCTCAAGTATTACGGGTTTGTTGCAAATACTGCAGATGGGGAGATTCGACGCCGGGGTAGTCATGTTGCCTCCGGGAGCCAGATCAATGCAATTGCACAGGAGACCGCCAGCGCGGGGTCCGGCGGACAGATGTGTGAGAGACCTTCAAAGCTTAGCACCAGGACAGGGTCTCTTGTATGTTCGATGTCTTGCAGGTGAGTTCTCCGCCCGCTGCGATTGCCCGCGAGCAGACGCGCCTGTCTGCCTTGGTGGGCCTCGCCCCTACTTAGGACCAATGGTTGAGGACCGTTTCAGCCCACGCACCTGCTGCTAATTGTCGGAATCCTTCTGCTCGCTTCGGGCCGAATCAAGCTGCCGGAACTGGGTTATTTACCAACAACGTGTCGAAAGGCACGGAGCCGCTGGTGGCAAAGGGTCACGACGTGACATTCTGGTCTCAAAACCACAAGCACTTTCGTAATGTGGCGTGCTCATCTAGACGTGCCAACAGTGGGCCTGATCCTCGATAGTAGTATGTGGCACTTGCTGTAAGGCGGATTAGCTGATCCTCCTTACTACCCATTCTTGCGCACAGACGAGCTTGCGAGACTTGGTCGGTTCTTCATGATCAAAATGGTCCGGGTTACAGGGAGAATCCTCAGCTCGCGATGTGGGAGTCTAGTAGCACGTCCGAAATTGGCCTTTGTACTTGGTTTTCTCGCGACGGCCGTCGCCGTCTTGGCCTCTCTCTCGTGGTTCCATCGGAATCAGGTCGACGAAGCCCTCTCTGCCCAATTAATTCTCAATCAAATCGCAGTGGTTACCCGAGAGATCAACAATCTTACGTTGACAGCCTTGCAACAGCAGAACCTGACCCCCCAAGCGGAAACCGAGATGCGGGCGGCAAGACAGGAACTGCCTAAAGCAGTACTGGCGGCACGGCTTCATGCTTATCACACCTCTGCCTTAGAGAAAGTCTGGCCCGTGTTAGACAACTACCGTGTGTCGGCCGGCCGGCAATGGATCCTGATGCAACTTGGAGACTTTGACGAGGCCAAGCAGGACGATTTCCAGGCGGTCAGCCCCCAGTTCGACCTGATGCAGCATCAAGTGCAGATCGCCATTGAAGCCGAGGACAAATGGGCCCAAGGTGTCGCACTGAGAGCTCGGAACGAATTGCTGGCGACCGCAATATTGGCAGCGACCGCCATCTTGATACTTTTTCTCCGGCTCAAGAGAGAAGAGCACCTCAGCCAGTTGCAGGAAACCGAACGCAACGCCCTCCGGGAGAGCGAAGAGCGCTTCCGCGCTCTCACCGAGCAGTCAACCGACATCATTCTTATCGCCGATCCATCTGGCCAAGTCAAGTACGCTAGCCCTTCCGTTCATATAGTTCTAGCGGTGCATGAAGACAGTCTCGTGGGTACAAACATGATCGACCTAGTACATCAGGACGATTTCGCGAAGACCATGATCACGTGGCCGCTATCGGTAGCGCATGGACAGAATCGGATCGTTGAGTTCCGGCTACGACATGCAGACGGGAGGTGGCTCTATTTCGAGTGTGTTGTTCGAAAGTTGATTCAGCACAAGAATATCGGTGGCATTGTCTACAATGCCCGCAATATAACGGAACGGAAATATGCTCAGGAGGAATTGCTTTTTAACGCCACTCACGATGCGCTCACCGGCCTTCCAAACCGGGCCTTGTTTCTGGGACGTTTGCAAAGCGTCGTGGATCGGATGAAAAGGCACCCACACGAGGCCGCTGCCGTCCTTTTCATTGATATCGACGACTTCAAGGTTGTCAATGACTGCTATGGCCACGCAACCGGGGACGCTCTAATCAAAGAAGTGAGCAACAGACTACGGGCATGCATGCGCAGCGACGGCACGATAGCCAGGATAGGTGGAGATGAGTTTACGGTTCTAGTGGAGGACGTTACTGACCCGCGCGATGCCGTCCGTGTAGCCGAGAGAATCCAGTCTTCATTTGAACGGCCGTTCCTTCTGGAGGGACTTGAGGTCTTCAAGAGCATGTCACTTGGCATCGCGCTGACATCACCAGAGACATCTGCGGAGGCGGTGCTTCAGAATGCCGATATCGCTATGTATCGTGCGAAAAGCCAAGGCAAGGCTCGCAGTGAGCTCTTTGACCGCACGATGCACGAGCAAGTCATGAGTCGACTTCTTCTAGAAGCCAAGCTGAGATATGCTCTCGAGAATGAAGAACTGACACTTCACTACCAGCCAATCGTCGCGGTAGATACGAGGGCAGTACAGGGCTTCGAAGCTCTCTTGCGGTGGCAGCCCTCGGGATCGAATTCGATACCACCAAGCACTTTTGTCCCGGTAGCAGAACAGTGCGGCCTGATTGTTCCTATTAGTGTTTGGGTTTTAAAGAAGGCGTGTTTAGAGGCGGCAAGTTGGCGACAGCGCTATCCTGCTGACCCGCCGTTATATGTCAGCATCAACATCAGTTCAAAGCATTTCTCTCATGCCGGTTTTATTGGGCACGTCAAAGATGCACTTGAAGAGAGTGCGATCGATCCGCAGTGCATAACCATTGAGCTCACCGAGAGCTTGGCCATGAACGACGTTGCGGCGACCTTCCAAACAATGTCGCAGCTACGGACTTTAGGAGTAAAGCTGAGTATCGACGATTTTGGCACCGGCTATTCCTCTCTGAGCTATCTCCGTCGTTTTCCAGTCGACACCCTGAAAATCGATCAGTCGTTCGTTAAGACGATGGATGCCGAAAACTACGCCATCGTTAAGACAATCATCGGGCTGGCGCGTAATCTAGAGCTTAAAGTGGTCGCTGAAGGGGTGGAAACACCTAGCCAACACCAACTGTTGGCGTTGGCCGGTTGTGGGTCAGCCCAGGGATACTTGTTTGCGGAACCCATGCCGGCGAAGAGTGTTGGCAATTTTATTGAGTCCAACCGGCGAAACTCCGGACAAACCAGAAGGAAGCCGCCAACGATAAAGGCGGCGAGTTCCAATCTCTGCAGATCCTAATTCGTAAGGTCTGGTGCCGCCGAAGGCACTTCGAAACCCTCAGCCTCGCCATCTAGACGGCCCGTTGTTCATCGGGAGGCAGCAACTGTTCTCATGTCCCGCACCACATTTTGATGTGTGTGCAGTTCAGGTTACATAAAGAGACCGGCGCTGATGGGCTGAGCTGAGATTCTACCGACAAGACTTTCACGCTGACATCTGGGCCCGCGCCGTAGCTCTGATAGCAGAGTGGGTAGCGCAGCAGTTGTGGTCAACAACCCGCAGCGTGGCTTACCCCCGATGTGTTCTCACAGAAGATTCAGCCTCTACTCTCGAACGTTTCGACATCTGTCATACGATCAAAAATAAGAGTGTCCCGGTGGTAGGGTCATCATGTTGCTGATGTAAGGTCACTGGCAGTTTTATGTTAGCGTCCGGTGGTTCGACGCTATCGAGTCGCACACGGATATTGTGAATCGTCAATGCTTCGCTCTCGTTGACAATTTCCATGTAATACTGGGTGCCAATGTGGTTTCCATCTGGAATCGGCCATGTATGACTGAGAATCCGCGTCACACATAAGTTTTTTTGCAGACGTAAATGATTTTCCCGCCATAAGTAGTAACCAGTCAGGAAAACGACAATAAGCACGTAAACTAAGAACCAGCTCCGAGTGGGAGCGTGCCATATTGTGTAGATGCCGAACACGATGCCTGCTACGGTAGGCCCCCAAAACACTTCCCACCCTTTTTCTTTGAAGGCTCGCGAATATGTCCACAGCAGGCTGTCCAGTCTCTTTGAATAATCGAAAGCTTCTTGATAGTGAGGGCATGATTGGGACCATGATACACAAACAACATCATTTCTTAACCAAGGCTTGCTCGAATTGCTTCATTCCAGTTAAGAAGCCTTGCGGTGTGATCTGCTTGTTTTTTGTAAACACGCAACGTGGTGTCCATCGTCTTGTGACGCCAACAACGCCTGAGCAACAGCGTAGTTGCCCGCCTGTCGCTTCAATGACCGCAGTGCAAGCGCCTCTGCGGCCAGCATACAAGTCTTTCCACTTCACGGTTGAAGCTTTGGATATTCTTACAACGCTTGCACTCGCGTTCACCCACTCCCCACTCCCCGCTCGACATTCCCACCTGGACCCGGCAGACGTCCTGCCCACTCGCCCCGCCGCGCCCCGTCACATTCCCCACTCCCCCACTCGACATTCCGGGCCGGGTGGCCGGATTTTCCCGCCCCCTATAGCTATCCCCGTCAAATCGTTGAGGGGATAGGAGGCAGGAGAAAAAAAGTCCGTCCTCCGTAGTGGCGAAGGAGTAAACAGGGGACTGAGCGGAGGAATGCGGACTGCGGGGGGCGTGGGCTTAGCGCGGGGGGAGCTATCCTTCGGTACCTGTGGCTGTCTTCCCCTGGGTGAGCGTGTTTTCCACTTTATGCAGGAGTTCTGAAGGGAGGAAGGGCTTTTCCAGAATGGTTGCGCCGTACTTGATCCATTCACGCAATTCGGGAAACTGCTCACCAAAGCCCGTTATAAATAGAAATTTCGTCTCGGGGTGAGCCCCACGAATTCGCTCTGCGAGCTGAAGGCCGTTGAGCTGGGGCATGACAATATCACTGACCATAAGGTCTATTGTTCCATCGTGTTGCTGGCACAAGCGGAGTGCCTCTGCACCATCGGCGGCGGGAAGGACGGAAAACCCGTCGCCTTCGAGCACTCTGTGCAGAAGGTTTCGAAGGTTGTCGTTGTCTTCGGCCAACACGATGGTGGCGGAAGGCTGCCGAATGCGCGCGAGGTGAAGTCTCTGGTGCGGCGATTGAGCTTCTCCTGTGCGTCGGAGTTCCAACTCACGCATCGTCCGTCGGGCGAGTATGCGTAAGGCATCGCTCTGCTCCTCTGTCACGAGGTGTGGCACTCGGTCCATCACGGCCAGGGTGCCCAGGGGGTGGGCGTCATCGGTAACTAACGGTATCCCTGCGTAGAATTGAATCCCGATTTGCTTCACCAAGAAACTGTTCATGAACCTTTCGTCAGAGGGCGGCTCCGGGACGATCAGGAGGCCGGATTGCAAGATGGCATAGGAGCAGAACGAGCCATCTCGCGGAATCTCATCCAACTCAAGGCCGATTCTTGCCTTAAACCATACGCTTTGCTCATCGATGAAAGCGATGACGGCGACTGGAGTATCGCAGATAAGAGAGGCGAGCAGGGCAATGTCGTCGAACACTTGCTCGCAGGATGTTCCCAGAACACGAAAGCTACGAAGACTTTCGAGACGGGAACTTTCATTTTGTGGGAGGGGCAACTGCACTAATGCCTCACCACGACGACAGAAGCGGTCCCCCTCAGGCCGCCTCACACCATCGCTAATTCTACCTTCGTACTGCCGCGAGAACAACTGACCATGAACCTAATACGAAGGTTTGGCGCGGCAGATTCGTATCTGCGCATGCCCCCGTCCAGAGTTCGTCGTGATGTCCCCACATAGTGACTGGACGATCACGCCCCACGCGATTAACTTGATAATGTCCCTAGTGTATATCTTTGTCAAGATCGATTTCAAGAACATTGAAAAAACTCATGACAAGGTGTTGCGGTTCTTATCAGTGTCCAGAATGGTGACACCGTGAAACGGTGCGATGCGAAAAGCTAGACCATCGGTTACAGGAAAGTATGCTGCAGCAAAGACTTGCGTTTGATTCCGTTTATCTCTCTGATCTGACAGTCGGTCAGTATCGCAATCTATTCGATCTGGCAAAGCTGATAGTCAGGCACCGGACAACAGATGCTCTTTTCCCCACCTTGGCACTCGGGCTGCGGTCTTCCTTAAATTTTGACTTTGTCACGTTGGGTCTTTACGACTCACGTACGGAGAACATCCATCTGGATACTTGGAAGGCGGGCCACGTGCGGAAAAGATGTGAATCCATTCCCGTTTTCACTTGTGTAAGCGGATGGGCCTGGAAGAATCAACGATCCGTACTTGTCCAGAATCTGGACACCGAACCAAAGTTGCCTGTCTTCCTAGAGTCGCTTCGCCAACTTGGGGTTCGTACTTACTATGTCTTTCCCTTGACGACAAGTCGTCACAAGCTGGGAGCAATAGGCTATGGCAGTTTGCATGTCATTCCCAAGACGAATGCGATGCTAGAGTTGTTGCGGCGTGCGGCTGCAATGATCGCTCAATTCCTGGACACCACACTTTCATCTGATGGACTTATAGCGCAGACGGATTGCGTCCAAGCTACCCCGGTCGTAACGCCGGGGCGCGAACAAGCACTCCTGGATCTCGATCTGGGCAATCAGGAGGAACAGGGCGAAGCTTTTCCCGAAATCGTGGGGAATAGTGCTCCTCTGCAAGAACTGCTAAGACAGATGAGGACGGTGGCTGCCACGAACGCGACTGTGCTGCTGCTAGGAGAGACCGGGACCGGCAAGGAATTAGTTGCACGTGCTATTCATCGGCTCAGCCCGCGGACCGACAGCAAGTTTGTCAACGTCAACTGTACTGCAATTCCGACAGAGTTGTTGGAAAGCGAGTTATTCGGACACGAAAAGGGGGCATTCACCGGGGCGATCGATAGGCGCGTCGGTCGATTGGAACTAGCTGACAGAGGAACTCTGCTTTTGGATGAGGTAGGAGATCTTCCGAATGTGATTCAGCCCAAATTGTTACGAGTGCTGCAAGACAAGGAATTCGAAAGGCTCGGCAGCAACCGGACTCTAAAGGTCGACGTTCGGCTGATCGCTGCCACAAATCAGGACTTGCATCGGAGTATTGCCGAAGGTCGTTTCCGCGAGGACCTATTCTATAGACTCAATGTCTTCCCGATTTACATTCCCTCTCTACGCGAGAGAAAAAGTGACATTCCTGCCCTTGTGCGTTACTTCGTGGCCAGATATGCAAGTGAAGCCAAGAAGTCGATTGCGACTATTCCTAGGGACGCTATGGATGCGCTTCGGAATTGGAGCTGGCCGGGGAACATCAGAGAATTGCAAAACTTGATGCAGAGATGCGTGATTTTGACGAACTCGCCAGTCCTGATGGTTCCACTTGGGGAACTGAGAAGTGACGCGAAGCCGTCTTCTGGCAGGATGTCCCCAGGGGCCGAGCGCGAGCTCATCCTTCAAGCTCTGAAAGAGACGGGCGGAGTAATAGGTGGCGCATCTGGTGCAGCCGATAGACTGGGGATGAAACGCACGACCCTCTACTCGAAGATGAAGAAGCTGAACATTAGTCCCGTTGAGTTCCAGTGCTAGTTGCCACTGTGCGTACGAACGTCGGACACGACATCTCCTCAGTATTCGTAGACTTGTGGTGGCAGATTGATCGAAAAAGGCACAGACGTGTCGAAGTGTCGAGTCCGTCAACCACCGGTCGACAGTCATCCGACGCCACTCGGCGGGCCACCGATACAGGCTAGACCCGTAGTTTCTATAACTTATAAGTTGACGTTCCGCGGAAGACCACTTGCAAGGAGCCCTATGCAACGGAGCGGGGATCAACCACGCCGGAGAAAGACCTCGTTCGCCAAGCGATACTTTTGATGCCGACGGATCGGCTCGACGCCATTGTCACTTATGCTTCGTTTCGTTCATCGGCCAGAGTGAACTCCCTCCGCGACCGGCGTGGTTTGTCCTGCGCCTCAAAGAATCCGAAGTCGATGGGCCTGCAGTGGCAACTGTGTTTCCGGGAGGACCATGATAGCCACGTGCGCTAACCCAGCCTGCAACGTACCGTTCCGCTATTTTCGCAGTGGAAAGATCTTCATGCTTGAGGCAAACCATGTGGACCCAGGATCGAGAACCGATCCTTTCGAAGCGCAGAATCGAGTACTTTTGGTTGTGTGGGGAATGCGCCCCGGCCATGCACTTGATGCGAACGACGGACGGGGCAGTCGCTCTCTGCCAATCTCCCCGGTCTTCTGATCCGCTTGGGGCTCTAAGAATCGCCTTTGCCCGTGAAATGACGAGCCCTGTCTTAAAGCACCGAAGGTTTAGTGGGATCTCAACTTAGGTGAGGCTGGATGTGTCGACTCGTCTGTCTCTCGACAGTGTTGACACTCGCCACTGAGATCTCCAGGTCGTGTTTTCTATGACTTAACTATTACTCGGAGATGGAAAGGTACATGCATCTGACAGCAACAACGCGAAGTGGGGCAACGGTGGACTCGTGGCATTCTTTTAACGCGGACTCGTCGGTAGGCAAATCAGTGGATTCGGGCGACGGTCCCCATTCGCGTTGAAGAAACACCGTCGCACACGCTTGCCCTCCTCCCTGGGAGCACTTCGAGTGTCTGGTGGTCTGCTGGAATTTCTCTGGGATGCAGATCACCAGACGTTAGGAGAGGTGCTCGACGAAGCAGCGCGCAGAGTTACATCATATCTCGACAAGACTACAAGCTGCGATAGCCCGGCACGGATCCATTAGAGACAAAGCCGTGCTCGAAGACCTATCTGCGGCATGGCACGGCCCGCGCGGATGGAGAAGACAGCATGAGCGAGTGGCTAAGCTTCCTTCAAGCTAGCAGTCCGTGGTGAAAGTCTGACGTAACTCTTGAGAGGAGGCGCATCATGACACCCGTGGCAGCGGTCAAGAAACGCAACAAGTTCGACCTCAAGACCTTCCTTTCGACCATCGACGGCGGCAGGACAATCTCGGCCGCTCCCAAAAAACAGACAATCTTTGCTCAAGGCGACTCGGCCGATTCTGTTTTCTACATACAGAGGGGAAAGGTAAAACTCACCGTTCTGGCCACGAGCGGGAAGGAAGCCACAATAGGCATTCTGAATGAGAGCGATTTCTTCGGAGAAGGTTGCCTCGCAGCACGGCCTCTCCGCATGTGCACTGCGGCCGCAATGACCGATTGCACGCTGATGCGGATCGATAAGAAATCCATGATGGAAGTCATTCACCGGGAACGTGCGTTCTCCGATATGTTCGTCGCATATGTGCTAGCACGGAATATCCGTTACGAGGAGGATTTGGTTGACCAGCTTTTCAATTCCAGCGAAAAAAGACTTGCTCGGATTCTGCTGTTGCTTGCTCAATTTGGCAAGGACGGTAAGCCCGAAGCTGCCATTCCCCAGATCAGTCAAGAAACTCTGGCGGAGATGGTGGGAACCACCCGCTCGCGAGTCAATTTTTTCATGAACAGCTTCAGAAAATTGGGATTCATTAACTATCGCGTTGGTGATGAATTACAGGTTCACAGTTCACTTCTCAACGTCGTTCTCCACGACTAAGCGCCTGCAGAAACACTTTAAGAGGGGAGGTAGAAAATGGTATTAGCGTCAAGTCAGACCGACGACCTAAGAATGCACTTACAAACAGGTGCAATATACAGAGACAGGTCCAACAACGCTATTCGACTGCTCTCAATCTGCGGGGATTACTGCGTTTATGTTTATGTCTTCCTAACGAACCTGCGATCATTGATGCACGGCTCCGTGACTGGGCTCACCAGAAGAGACGTATTTGGCGCTAGTCTCGTGTTTGTCGCGGGCTCAGTCAAGGACTGGATCGGAAATCAACGCAAACATAACGCTTTAACACACTCTTCTGGCATCGTTCCCAACTCGTCTTGTGATTCTAGGCGAGCGCAACCGCACCAGGATCTCGATTTTTCCCCGATGTGCAGCAGGCAGACGATAGCATGTGGAGCCAGCCGTGGTTGAGCACAAGCTGGGGCACAAGGATGGGCGCGAAATCCCGGTGAGGATCACGCTGGGCCCTGTGAAGAAGCAGGAGGGTATGCTGGTTTCCGGTGCCATTCGCGATATTAAGGGGCGTAATCGATCCAAGGAAGCACTGCAAGCTTCCGAAACTCGTTACCGGAGGCTGTTTGAAGCTGCCCAAGACGGCATATTGATCCTCGATTTTGCCACCGGGCAAATTGTGGATGTGAACCCGTTCTTGACCAACCTGTTGGGATATTCGCATGCCGAGTTAGTGGGGAAGGATCTCTGGGAAATCGGTCCCATCAAGGACATTTCCCCCAGCCGTTCAAGTTTCGCTGATTTACAAGACAATGGCATTATCCGTTACGACGATTTGCCCCTTGAAACCAAGGACGGTCGCCGAATTGCGGTAGAGTTTGTCAGTAATGTTTATACAGTGGGCGGCACCCGAGTCATCCAGTGCAACATCCGCGACATCACCCGGCGCAAGCACGCCGAGGAGGCGCTGCGCAGATCGGAAGAGCAATTACAACAGGCAAGCAAACTGGAAGCCGTCGGACGCCTGGCTGGTGGAGTGGCCCACGACTTCAACAACCTTTTGGGCGTAATTTTGGGAAGTTCGGAACTCTTGCTGGGAGATCTTCGCGCCATCGACCCACGAAGACGATATGTCGAGGCTATCATCACCGCATCTCAGCGGGCTGTAAGTTTGACAAAACAACTCCTGACCTTCTGTCGCAAGCAGGTATCTTCGACACTCGTCTTTGATCTCAATTCGATAGTGAGGGAAACTGGCCGCATGCTCCCTCGAATGATTGGAGAACACATCGAGATGGGTATTGTTCTCTCGGGAGAGCAAGCCCCGGTTCTGGCCGATCCTACCCAAGTCCAGCAGGTTCTGATGAACCTGGCGGCAAACGCTCGTGACGCCATGCCCGAAGGAGGCAAGCTGACTATCGAGGTCGCCAATTGGGAAATGAAACAGGGTGGCGGCGAACCGGCTGATGTTGCTCCGGGTCACTACGTTACGCTAACGGTGAGTGACACGGGGGCGGGGATGTCGCCAGATGTCCAGAGCCGTGCTTTTGATCCGTTTTTCACGACGAAAGACATCGGAAAAGGCACGGGCCTGGGTTTGTCTACAGTTTATGGAATTGTGAAGGAGAGCGGTGGAAGCATTTTGTTAGACAGCGAGCGGGGCGAGGGTACTACATTCAGAATCTATCTACCGAGGGCGAAGGAGGAAATCATAGAGCGGGCCGCCGCGTCGAGAGTCCCCGACGAATCTCTGCGGGGCTCGGAAACCATCTTTCTGGTAGAGGACCAGAGCGAACTGCGTCATCTCACTCATAGATTTTTGCAGGGACTGGGATATAAGGTGCTGGTTGCAGGTCTTCCGGGAGAGGCCATTCAGATTGCGCAGCAATTCACCGGAAAAATTGACTTGCTGTTAACGGACGTGGTGATGCCAGGTATGAACGGTCGAGTGTTAGCACAGCAGTTGCGACCTCTTTACCCCAACATCCAGGTTCTCTATGTGTCGGGCTTTCCTGACCAGACTTTTGAGCAGGACGTTCTCGATACGAACGATGCTTTCATGGCAAAGCCGCTTCTTCTCCGAGAGCTAGCGACGAAAATTCGAGAGCTCTTCAGCAAGTCGATATCAGCATCGTACAACCAAGAAAAGAAAACTCGTGCCTCATGAGACGAGGAATCTCAACCTTCGAGGTATTAGTTTGCTTTGACCCAATGTCATCACCATTGCGGACGAGCGGAGGGGGATGCGCAGTTGACACAGGCGATGAACCGCTACATGTACGCCATGCGGAAAGCAGAGGCAGCATAGCTGGAATGGAAAACAAAGTTCCATTTGTCGATCCCTCGCCCGATCCAGACGGGGGCCCTAACGAACCGAGGAAGTCTGAACTTCTAACCGTCAGACCAAAGGCTACGTTCCAGTGGCCGCCAGATTGTCTGTGGCCGTTCGTTGATCACAAAGGGGACAACGATACATGACGCTGTTTTGCTTTGTGGCCTACCGATAAAGACGACGGACCTGCTGTGGCTTCAGTCTGTTTCATCCGATACTCCGTGGAACTGGAAGGAGGAACTGACATGCTGAAAGCTGTGAAGGATTCGATTCGCAGAATGACGAGTCATCTGCAGCTGATAAGCAGTTACTTGGAAATGAAGGACCACACCAAGACGCTGAGATAGCACAGGAGATGGCCAAGGAACTAACGGAATACCAGTGCCGATTGGCGGAATCGGCGCGAAGCGCGGGATTCCAGGAACTTGATGTCGCGTAGGCCGAAAACATTCATAGAACGTACGGTCGCTAGCCAAGGACGCGGCGAGTAGTTGTTGTAATAGTGCGCCGTGAAAGGCGCTGGACTTCAGCGGGTGCAACTCCCGCCCGGGAACTGGTTCGCTCCACCCGGTAGCAATCGAGGCGGCAGCGGAGGCAACAAAGCTGTCGGAGCTCTCGGTGTAAAGGGTCGCTTGGCGACTCCGCGAGCGTGCAGGCCGTAACGTGAGTGAACGCTGAGCAGGCCCCGAAAAAACAATTGCAGGAGCCGACCTTACTGTTACACGGGGAAGGCCGCTGGCAATGGAGACAGACGAGCGAACAAGCTCCATTGAACCTGCCGGGGTAATGGCGACGGCATGTACGCATAGGAGACCAGAGGCAACACGGGAAGCCCCAGCGGTGATCGCGGTAAGGATCAACTGGCAACTCGCGAGAGACAGGCCGGGCCGTGTGGGGTGGCGGAGAGGTCCGTAGTACCGATGAAGCCGGGTAATGCCGGTGTAGGGAAGGGGCCTCAGTTAAAGACGGACGCAGCACGCGACGAAGGACATGGGGATTGACGACGAGTCTAGCCACCCTAGGTTGTGAGTTGCACGGGAACAAACAGGTTCTCAATGCTGGCGCGGGTGGATTGATGTTCACCGTGGACGGCAAGCAAGTCGCGGTTTCTCCGGCGATCCTCGCGCACTCACATAAACAGCAATCGTGCGCTCTGACCCGCTGCACTGCCACGTGGGCGATCCAGCCGAAGACGCCAGCGGAAGCGACTGACATGGTTACGTTCGTCAAGGTCGTGTCCGATGGGCACGAAGTCTATGCCACTTTGTTCCCTGGGGACAGCGGCGGTGGTCAGCGATTCACTGCCAAGCTCACAGACGAACAACTGCTGGGGTTCCACGACGTACAGCAGTATTACCAGTCGCTGGTGTTGACGAAGAAGATCGCGCAGACCGCAACTCAGTAGGCAGCGGTAGTTCGCTAAAGGCTCTTGCGCGTGTCTTCGTGCCGCGCTACGCTTCCGCCCTTGCAAGTTTGATTGGTCCCGATGTTCTCCGATGGAGGATCTGAGATATCGGGACCTTTTAATTTCAGGCGCGCCTTCCCTCCGCCGAGCAACATCCACTACTCGATCACACTCCGCATCCCCGGCGTCACGATGGTCACCCAGCTAGAGTCCGGCAGACGTAGTTCGTCGGGCCTACAGCAAAGCGGGAATGAGCAAAATCTTTCACCATTGACACCCAACAGAAATGTGATAAGAGTTAGGCCCCCATATCGCCAGCGAGGTATTCCCGTGCAATTCAAGCTGCATTGCAGACTTTGTTCTTGGGCCCTTCTATTTTGTGTTGCCGCCGCGATTGGCGTGACGGCGCAGACCTACACTGTGATTGCGACTCTGACCGGCGGTAACGCCTACCCAACGGGCAACCTGATCCAGGGCGTAAATGGAAACCTCTACGGAACGAGCTATGGCAACGCTGCCAGCAACGAATATGGCACTGTCTTCGAAGTAAGCACCAGCGGCACGGTGAGCACCCTTTACACGTTCTGTTCCAAAGCGAGTTGCGCCGACGGCAGCTTTCCCGCTGCGGGGCTCATTTTGGCCAATGATCAGAATTTCTACGGAACGACTACATCCGGTGGCGCATACGGCGAAGGCACGGTTTTCAAGCTCACGCCTTCGGGAACTCTTACCACTCTTTACAGCTTTTGTCAGGACCAAACACCCTGCGCAGATGGCGCAAATCCTTACGGCGGTCTGGTGCAAGGAACCAGCGGCCTTCTTTACGGCACCACCGCCCTTGGCGGAGAGCATGCACTTGGCTCGGTGTTCAGCATCGGGACAAACGGGGAGATGTTCACAACTCTTTACAGTTTTTGCGATGGACGCTGCAGTATCTTTGGGCTTAACGATGGGTCAGCGCCGGAGAGCGCGCTAGTCCAAGACTCGAACGGCAATTTCTACGGAACCACTTCCTTCGGAACCATATTCGAAATCACTCCGCAAGGTACTCTCACAACCCTCTACGAGTTTTGCTCGCTGCCGTCGTGCGAGGACGGCAATGCCCCGTGGGGAAACCCGGCGCTATCGTCTGACGGCATTCTCTACGGCGCAGCCACCAAGGGCGGGGTTGTCGGCGGAGGCGTCGTATGGTCTTTGCAGATTTCGACCAACATTTTCATCGATTTCAACGATTTTGGAGGTAGCGGCGGAGCAGAGCCGAATGGCGTAGTGGTGGGCTCGAACGGGAATGTCTATGGAACTTCGTTGGGAGCAATCGGAAGGAGCGGCGTCGTTTATCCTGCGACGATTTATGAAATCTCCCCAACCGCATTCACCGTGCTGTACACGTTCTGTCAGACCAATGGATGCCCCGATGGAGGGCCTCCCCTCGGCGAGTTGGTGGAAGCAACCAACGGTGTTTTCTATGGTGCCTCGACAGGAACAGTTTTCAGTCTGTCGGATGGGCTCGCGCCCTTTGTGATGAGTGTCCCCTCCTTCGGTAAACCGGGGAACAAAGTCAGGATTCTGGGAACGAATCTCAAAGGAAGTACGACGGTGAGTTTCAACGGCAAGGCCGCGACGTTCTCAGTGAATTCAAGTTCGGAAATTACTGCAGAAGTGCCGACAGGGGCGAAGACCGGCCAGATTCAAGTCCAAACTCCCGGCGGCAAGCTAAAGAGCAACGTGGTCTTCACGATCCTCTGAAGGCCGCGTGGTATCGTCACTCCAATCACCCGTGTCCCGATCCTGCCCGTCTGCTTCTCCATCTCGTCCAGGTCGTTCTCGTTCTCCTGGATCGCGCGGGTCAGTGGACTTTGTTTCCCTGCCGATATTGCTCCTCGGTCATGGGAACATCGTTCACAACCAGGAACTCGCGGGCGCAGCGTGCGCAGGTTAATCGGCCCATCTTGATTGAATCGAAGAGATCAGCCTTGGGATCGTTCGCATCCTTACCGCAGTGAGGGCAGTGGTACGTCATTTGCGTTTCACGATGTATTCGCGGCTTCCGCCAATCTGGCGGCGAGGTTACAAGCCTACTGCTCGATCACGCTCCGCATCCCCCGCAGCACAATGAAGACCCAGTCAGAGTCCGGCTGGTAAGAGAACTCGGCCCCTAGTTGCAGGACATCATGTTCTGGGTTACGCCCTGCAAGCTGAGGATTGAGTTCACGACCAGGGGTGCGCTCCAGAACTTATTGTGGTGCTTGCGCAGGTAGTACGCAGCCAGGATAGAACTGGCGCTCTTGGCGGACGCAACTGCGTAGGCTCTGGCAACCGTTGGATGGGTGCCGTACAGGTAGGCGGACTGGACTTCCATGTTGCAGACGCCCTGTTTGTTGGCCAGCCAGTTCTGCCGGGCGAATAGCGTGGTGTAGGAGTCAGCAAAGGTGCTGCCGGTCGAAATGACGGCAAGACCGAGGAAGGTGGCATCCAGGGGCTTCTTTTGTTCAAACCCTTTCGGCGCGGTCGCTGGCGCGGTCGAGGAGGCTTCGACGAAGTACGCTTCGGCCGTCATCCCGGCGCTGGGAGCGTCTGGCAGCTCCTTCGCCATCGAGGTCCCAGCTAGGATGAATAGAGCCAAAGCCGAACCTATGATCGATTTCATGGTTGCTGCTCCTCTTTTTGCGTTTGCCACCGATTTGCTGCGATCCGTCATGGGTCGAGATTACGTTCGTACCTGTACCCCTGCAATCGCAAGAAGGTAATAGACGTTAGTAACGTGTAGTAACCAACCACAGGTGCCATAGAGTGCTACTCTCCTGGGAGACCGTGAAATTGACCCCTGTCCGCTGCGTCTCCAACTCATCTAGGTCATTCTCGTCTTCGTTGATCGCGCGGGCGTACAGATCAGCTCAACGCCACTTCCATAGTTGCTTCCACACCTGCACGAGGGTCTGGATCTGGCGAGGGCTGGGAAGTTGGTTATAGACCAGGCGGCAATCACGGTATGCCTGCCCGTAGAATTCGCGAACGGCTGGCAGGCTTAGGTGTGCGAGGCTGTGACGGATTTCCTTGAGGTTCTCTTCGCTCAACATTTCCGCTTCTCGCCTCCCGGCAGCACAATCGCCGCAGAATCGGCTTCCTGAAGCCATCTTGGTACAATCCCCGGCGAGGGGGAACGCATGGCTAACTTGGCTGGTGTTGTCCAGCAGTTGCGGAAAGAGCGGGATCAGGCGGCAAGAATAGTCGAAAGTCTTGACGCGGCACTGGCTGCTCTCAACGGCGGTTCGTACGGCAAGAGGGCGGGGACTCGTCGCACAATTTCGGCGGCAGGAAGAGCGAGGATTGCGGCTGCCCAGAGAGCACGATGGGCAAAGGTGCGGAGGAATGCCGGACAGAAACAGAACGTGGTCAGCATGCCCAAGAAGAAGACGATGTCAGCCGCCGCTCGAAAGAAAATTGCCGCAGCACAACGAGCGAGATGGGCGAGGGTGAAGGCTGCCCAGAAGAAGTCTGCGTAAGAGACCAGCCCCCAACGCTCCGTT
>ODAK010001664.1_pt1 | contig 23882 bp, 20 predicted proteins | sample 1539591 | NCBI WGS metagenome assembly ODAK01 (sample SAMEA3539303, study PRJEB22396) | soil metagenome | biome: tundra; feature: field; material: soil | place: USA | collected 2010-05 | depth 0.15 m | reverse complement strand
ACCTCGACCTCGTGGGCCTTGAGCAGGTCGAGGTCGGCGTCGCGCAGGCCGGCGTCGGTAATGACGATGTCGATCTCGTCCAGGTCGCAGACCAGGAAGGTGGCCGAAGCGCGGAACTTGCTGGAATCGGCCAGCACAATCAGCTGGTCGGCCTTGTCCATCAGCTTCTGCTCGGCCTGGATCAGCACCACGTCGGCCTGCATCAGGCCGCGGGACCCGATGGCGGCCGCGCCCATGAACAGCTTGGTGGCGTGATAGCGGTTGATCCCGTCATCCTCGAACGGACTGAGGATGATGTTCTGTTCACGGAAGACCGCCCCCCCGGGCACCGAAACCCGCGCACCCGGCTGCGGCAGCAGTTCGCCGACGATGTGCAGGGAGTTGGTCAACACCTGCAGGTTCAACCCCTCCAGGTGCGAGCACATCTGGAAGGTGGTGGTGCCGCCATCGATGATGATCGCCTCGCCGCGCTCGCAGAGCTTGGCCGCGGCGCGACCGATCATGGCCTTCTCCTCGGCGAAGCGGGTCTTGTTCTCCTCGAACGGCGCACCGACCAGACGGTCGCTCGATATGGGCTTGGCGTCATTGCGCAGGCGCGCGCCGCCGCGCACCCGCTCGATCAGCCCCTCAGCGTCCAGTCGCTCAAGATCGCGGCGAATGGTGGCCGATGAAGCCTCCAGCCGGTCGCACAGCTGCTTGAAGGAGATGAAGCCCTGGCTGTTGAGCAGTCGGGTGATTTCGGCGTCCCGTTGGGCGGCGTGCATCCCTTGCCTTTGAGCGAAATTGGACTCGGATGAGCAAGGTAGCACTTCCCGCTCGGGATTGGGGAGAGGCGCACCGGCAATCGCCGCAGGTTGACGTAACACCGGTCACCGCCCTATGGACGGCGCCTCACCGACATGGGTCGGATGAACGGGACTGGACCGATGACCGCGCGATACAGGTCGATGTTTGCGCCGATGAACTCGCTTCTTACCGAAGCGATGTCGTCGTTTGCCTGCATTACCGCCGTATCTCTCCGGTCTTCCGCCCTTTTTCCCTCATCCGAAAAAACCCAAAAAACCCATGTCCTCCGCCGTCATCACCGTTCAGGATCTCCGCAAGTCCTACCGCTACGCTAGCCGGCGCGGCGGGCTGCTTGGCGCGATCGGCGGCGCCTTTTCTCCCGACTACAAGCTGATCGACGCGGTCGATGGGATCTCGTTCGAGATCGCGGCCGGCGAGCGCGTCGCCATTATCGGACCGAACGGCGCGGGCAAGTCGACGACGCTGAAGATGCTGTCGGGCATTCTTGAGCCGACCTCCGGCGATGCGCGGGTGTTCGGCCTCGTGCCATGGCGCGAGCGCAAGGCGCTGGCCTACCGGATCGGCGTGGTCTTCGGGCAGCGTTCGCAGCTCTGGGGCGAACTTCCGGCGCGCGACTCCTTCGCCTTGCTGGCCTCGATCTACGACCAGCGTGGGGCGGCGTTCGAGCAAAGGCTCAAGGACCTGATCGAACGGTTCGAACTCGCCCCGCTGATGGGTCAGCCGGTGCAGCGGCTGTCGCTGGGCCAGCGGATGCGCTGCGAGATCACCGCCAGCCTGTTGCACGCGCCGTCGCTGCTCTTCCTCGACGAGCCGACCATCGGGCTCGACATCACCGCCAAGGCCGCCATCCGCGACTTCATCACCGAAAACGCGCGAGAAGAGGGCCAGACGGTGGTGCTGACCTCGCACGACACCCGAGACATCGAGCTGGTCTGCGAGCGGGTGATCGTCATCAACCAGGGGCGGATCGTGGTCGATCAGCCCACCGATCAACTGCGCCGCCGGTTCCTGGCTCACAAGCTGGTGACGCTGCATGCCCCCTCACGCCGGGTCGAGATCGCCCTGCCTGGCGTGATGCGGCGCGCAAGCGAACCACACCTGGACGTCTTCGAGATCGACACCCGCAAGGTGCGCGTCGAACAGGTCATCGCCACGGCGCTCGAAGGCGGCGGCATCGAGGACATCACCATCGAAGACCCGCCGATGGAGGAGGTGGTCCGTGAGATATATGCCGTCGCTCACGATTGAAGCCACGCCTTACGGCTTCGGGGGGTTGCGCAGCGCGCTCGCGGCCGTGCGCCTGGGCGCGGACGGCGCGATGGCCGGCTGGCCGGTGTTGCTCGGCCGGGCAGTCTTCTACCTGCTGCTGATGATCGTGCTCACCGCCCTTTGGGACAAGGTGATCGCCGAGCGGCTGCCCGGGACCCTGGTCGCGGCCCTGCCGGCCGGCGGGCTCGCCCTCTATATCGGCGTCACCGAATGGATCGGGCTTTCCGTGCCGGCCATCCATCTGCGCCTGGAGGACGACATCCGCTCGGGCGCGGTCGAGACCCACCTGCTGCGGCCCAAGGCCTATCTGGTGCAGCGGGTGGCCGAGAGCCTGGGCGCCATGCTGGTGCGCCTGGCGGTGACCGGCGCCGCGGCGCTGGCCATGCTGGCGGCTTCCGGGCGCGCCTGGCCGCCGCTGCCGGCCCTGGCGGCGCTGCTGGTGCTGGGCCCCTTGGGCGCGACCATCGGGCTGCTGCTCTTCACCATCGCGGGCCTGAGCGCCTTCTGGGTGCGCCGAACCGTGCCGGCCTTCCTGATCCTGCAGAAGCTGCTCTTCCTGCTGGGCGGCCTGTTCGCGCCGGTCACGCTCTATCCGGCCTGGCTGACGCGGCTGGCCGAGGCCAGCCCGTTCGCGGCGCACATGTTCTGGCCGGCCTCGCTGACCGTCGACTCGACGGCGGCGGAGATGGCCGATGCGCTGCTCGCCCAGCTGGTCTGGATCGCCCTGCTCTGCGGCCTCGCCGCCCTGATCTGGCGGGCGGGCCTGCGCAAGGTGCTGCGGGGAGACCTCTGATGGTCCGGACCTCGCTGGTCGCCAACTATGCACATGGGGCGGCGGCGGCCGTGCGCGCCTCCTTCGCCGACCGCACTAACTTCATCCTGCAGAGCCTGAGCATGGTCGTGAACAACGGCTTCATGCTGGTGCTGTGGTTCATGTTCTTCGCCGGCTTTCGCAGCGTCGGCGGCTGGAAGCTCGCCGACATGGCGCTGCTCATCGGCATCATCATGTCGATCGTCGGGGTCGCCGGTATCGTCTTCGGCGGCTATCGCGACATGGCCGCGAGCATCCTCTCCGGCGAGATCGACGCGCTGCTCACCCAGCCGCGCTCGGTGCTGGCCCGGCTGCTGTCGCGCGATTCCTATCCCAGCGCCTGGGGCGACCTCGGCACGGCCATCGTCATCCTGATGGCCTTCGCGGGGCTAGGCTGGCGCGACCTGCCCTGGCTGGCCGCCGGCTGGCTCAGCGGGTTGGTGGTCTATATCGCCGCGGCCGTCACCTTCGCCAGCCTGGCCTTCTGGATCTCCGGCGCGCGCAGCCTGGCGCGCGACATGACAGAGTTCGTCATCCTGGTCTCGACCTATCCGGGCTCGATCTATTCGGGGGCCAGCAAGCTGATCGCCTACACCCTCCTGCCCGCCGGCTTCGTGGTGCTGACGCCAGTGCGGTTGCTGCGCCACCCGAGCCTCGGGACGCTGGCCGTCGTCATCGCCGCGGCGATGATCTATGCCGCCATCGCCGCCGGCGTCTTCCACCTGGGTCTGAAGCGCTATCGGCGCGGCGCGACGCCGGTCATGGGCGTCTAGGCCAAGGGCTGAGCCGCCCTGGCCTCCCGCGGCTTGTCGAGCAGCCGCTTGATCGTCGCCACCAGCCGGTCGGCATGCTCCTGCAGCGGCGGCGTCGAGCCCGTGCGGCGTGGAGATGAAGTATTCCAGGGTCTCGTTCGCTGGCACATCCTCGATGCGGAACGGGATGATCGGCACCTCGTGGTTCGCCGCCCGCTCGACCTCGGGCTTGATCTGCGACGACGCTCTGGCCACTGCGACGAGCCCGTAGCGCCACGACGGCGGCGACGACGACCGCCGCGATGATCGCCAAGGCGATCAAGCCGAAGGGGAGTGACGAGGTGTGCATGCCCCATCCCGGCACGGTGACGGTTGTCCAGCAACGCGGCGTCGGCGCGGACGCCGCCCTACGGGCAGGCCGGCACGCTCGCCCAGTCGTCGGGCAGTTCGGGCAGCGGCCAGCCATGCTAGGCTCGGCCGCAGGGATGAGATGAGCGCGCCGTTTGCGGCCGAGGAGGCGGGATGATCCTGCACTGCATCCGTCATGGGGTGACGCCGAGCAATCTGGCCGGCCGGTTCAATGATTCCGAAGACGAGTCCATCGACGCGAGCGCCGTCGAGGTGCTCCAGACGCTGGCGATCGGGGCCGAGGCCTACGACCGGGTCTATGTCAGTCCGATGCGCCGCTGCATCGAGACGGCGCAGCATCTGGGCCTGCGTGACTGGACGCTCGAGCCGCGCATCGCCGAGCGCGGACTTGGGGTCTTCCAGGGCCTGACGCCCAACGAATGCCAGACCCTGTATGGCGAACCTTTCGACGCCTTCCAGCGCTTCGAGGCCGAGCCGGCCATCCCCCAGGGCGAGAGCCGGGGCGCGCACCTGGCGCGGGTGAAGGACTGGCTGGAGGAGACGTCGCGCGCCGGCCTGGGTCGGGTGCTGGCCATCACCCATGGCGGGGTCATCGACTTCCTGTATCGGTTGAGCGGCGGCCATCCCATCCATGGCGGCGAGCGCATCTTCGCCGGCGAGAACCTGGCCCTTTCGTCGTTCGAGGTGGATTGGCCGGAGGTGAGGCTGCTGGGTTTCTCGGAAACCTTGGACCCGCGATGACTGACGGCGGCGGCCGCTAAGACGGCGACGTGGACGCCGCGAGAGTGAAGGTTCCGGGGATGGTCGGATCGGTCCAGCCTGGATGTTCTTCCAGTTTCTCGATGCGGAAGCCGGCGGCGATGACGGCGGTGACGATCTCGCCAAGGGTCCAGTAGCGAAGGGCGCATTTGGCCAGGCTTTTGGCTTCGCCGGTGGGATTGGGCACGTCGCCCATGACCAGCTCGGCGTTGAAATAGTCGTGCGGAACGCCTTCGATCGTCTGGAACAGCTTGCGCTCGACCGGGTGGAATTCGTTGAGCACCAGGACGCCGCCGTCCTTGGCGAGATCCGCCATGACGCCGAAGAACCGGGTCAAGTCCTGATGATAATGCAGGATGCCCAGCTCCATCACGACCGCGTCGAACCGGCTGCTCAGCCCCAGCGAGCCGGCCTCGATCACATCGCCCAGGCGATAGTCGATCTCCACGCCGGCGCTGGCGGCCAGTTCCAGGGCGTAGCGGCGATTGTCTTCGCCGAAGTCGAGCACCGTCACCTCGGCGCCGAGCAGGGCGAGCGCCACCGCGACGCGCCCGTTCGATCCCTGGATGCTGCAGATGCGCTGGCCTGCGACCTCGCCGAGGTGCGGCAGCAGGCGGCGAAGCTTGTGGGCGGGATCGGCGACCAGCGCGCGGGCCTCGGCCTCGGGCGAACCCATGGCGCTGACCCAGGCGTCGTAACGCCCGGCATTCCAGGCGTCACGATTAAGGTCGCGGGCCCAGTTCGGGTCGGACGAATTGGAGGTCATCGGCGGCTTGTACGACCGCCGGCCGCCCGGCGCCTAGGGCCTGGCGACGAGAGGGGCGCGGCCGGCCCAAAGGGAACCGGCCGCGCGTCTTAGGCTCAGGTATAGGCTTCGAACAGGCCCGCGCCGCCCATGCCGCCACCAATGCACATGGTGACGACGGCGTACTTGCCTTTGCCGCGACGGTGCATCTCTTGCAGCACGTGGCCGCTCAGCCGCGCGCCGGTCATCCCGAACGGGTGGCCGATGGCGATGGCGCCGCCGTTGACGTTGTAGAGCTCGGGATCGATGCCCAGGGTGTCGCGGGAATAGAGGCACTGCGACGCGAAGGCTTCGTTCAGCTCCCACAGGTCGATGTCGTCGACCTTCAGGCCGTGGCGTTCCAAGAGGCGCGGCACGGCGAAGACCGGGCCGATGCCCATTTCGTCGGGCCGGCAGCCGGCGACGGCCCAGCCCTTGAAGGCGCCGAGGGGCTTGAGGCCCCGGCGTTCGGCTTCCTTGGCCTCCATGAGCACGACGGCCGCGGCGCCGTCGGACAGCTGCGAGGCGTTGCCGGCGGTGATGAACTTGCCCGGGCCCTTGACGGGCTCGAGCTTGGCCAGGCCTTCGATGGTGGTGTCGGGACGATTGCACTCGTCGCGATCGACCACATAGTCGACGATGGTCTCTTCCTTGGTCTCGCGATTGACCTGCTTCATCTTGGTGTTCATCGGGACGATCTCGTCCTTGAACTTGCCGGCCTGCTGAGCCGAAGCCATGCGGCGCTGGGATTCGAGCGAGAACTCGTCCTGGGCCTCGCGGCTGATCTTGTAGCGCTCGGCGACGATGTCGGCGGTGTCGATCATCGGCATGTGGATGTCGGGATACATCTGCACCAGGCGCGGGTCGTTGTTCTCACGCGCGCCGCCGCCGCCCGGGAAGCTGATCGACTCGACGCCGCCGGCCACGACGCACTCGGCGCCGTCATCGACGATGTAGCGCGCGGCCATGGCGATGGACTGCAGGCCCGAAGAGCAGAAGCGGTTGATGGTCACGCCGGAGGTGGTGATCGGCATGCCGGCGAGCAGCGCCGCCTGGCGGCCGAGATTGCCGGCGCCGTGGGCCACATTGCCCATGAAACAGTCTTCCACCGCGTCCTTGTCGACGCCCGAGCGTTCGACGGCGTGCTTCACCGCGTGGGCGGCCATGCTGACAGTGGGGGTGATGTTGAACCCGCCACGGCCGGACTTGGCCAGGCCCGTGCGAGCATAGGAAACGACAACGGCTTCACGCATGAATCTCTTCCTCTCCTAAGGACTGTGTGATTTTGAATTCCCGTCATCCTTAGAACCCCCGCGCGCGAAAAGCGAATCACCGGTGCGTGGGCTCCGCGCCCACTGTCGCCTCGGTTGTCCCCAGGCGGCGGGCGCATGGTCTTCGGCGTCTGAAGCCGCTCAGACGGTCATGTCAGCGGTCCGAAGACGGACTCGATCTTGCGCTTGAGCGTGCCCAGCGTGAACGGCTTGACCAGGTAGTTGTTGACCCCGAGCGCGATGGCCTCCTTCACCAGCGCCACGTCGGCGCGGCTGCTCAACATGATGAAGGCGGTGTTGGCGAGGGTCGGTTCGCTGCGCACGGCGCGGAGCAGGGCCAGCCCGTCCATGACCGGCATGTTCAGGTCCGAAACCACCAGATGCACCGGCCGGGCGCGCAAGGACTGCAGCGCCTCGTTGCCGTCGCCGCATTCGCTGACGCAGGCGCAGCCGATCTGGGCCAGGCTGTCGCGCACCAGAGCGCGCATGGCGCGCTGGTCGTCGACGACCATGATCTCAACGTCGGCGGCCTGGGGCATCAGGCCCCTCCCGGGCCGGAGCGTCCGGCCGGGCTCAGCGGCCGAAACCTCATCGGACGCGGCTCGAAATTCAGCTCGTCGAACGCCTTCGGCTCCGTCGCCCGCGGCGTCAGCGCCGCCAGCTCTTCGCCCAGCGTCGCCATGGGTTCGGGGGACGGGTCACGGCCCTTGCGGCCGGCCTCGACCAGCTCGGCCAGCAAGCTGCTCGCGCGCGCCAGCACGCCCAGGACGTCCGGTTCCGGGGCCAGCCGTCCGTCGCGAACCTCGCCCAGGGCGGTTTCGACCTGGTGGGCGAACCGAACCAGGGCGTCCAGCTCGAAAATCCCCGCCCCTCCCTTGATCGAATGCGCCGCGCGGTAGGCGCCGTTGAGAATCTCCGGATCGCTGTCGCCGTTTTGCAACGCGGTCAGTCCCGCGCCCAGCTCGGCGAGATGCGCCTCGCATTCCTGGAAGAAGACGACCCTGATCGCCGCCAGGGTTTCAGGCGAAAGGCCCGCCATAGACCGTTGCGCGGTCATGGGACTAGGTGGCGATGCGGCGGGCCGCGTCCGCCCGCTTCACTGGGTTGAACGGCTTGATACGGAAATCCATTGAATCGCGCTCCCCGTCCAAGGCTCATGCCGGCTTACCCGACGGCATGTTTGGCGGAGAGACATGAATACCGTTTTAAGCCCGCGGGACTGCCTTAGCCGGCGCGGCGGAGCGCCGGAGCGGCGTGCAGGGCGGACTCCAGAATGTCGGCCGCCGCGGCCGCGCCGTCTTCCAGCGAGATGCGGCGCGACAGTTCCTGGGCCCGGGCGCGATAGGCGCCGCGGCGCAGCAGCGCGCCGACCTCGTGGACGGCGCGAACCGGCTCGTATTCGGCGCGCGAGACCGTGCGGCCGACGCCCAGCCTGGCAATGCGAGCGGCGTTGTCGGGCTGGTCGGCGCCGGAGGGAACAATCAGTTGCGGCACGCCGGCCCGCAGCGCCTGGGCGGTGGTGCCGACCCCGCCCTGGTGGACGATGGCCTCGGCATGCGGGAAGACCAGCGAGTGCGGCGCATAGCGGCAGGCGATCATGCCCTCGGGCAGCACATCGGGCAGCACGTCACCCTCGCCGACCAGGAAGACCGCCCGGCGTTTCAGCGATGAGGCCAGCGTCAGGCTGTCGCGATAGAAGTCGCCCGGATCGAACACCACCGCCGAGCCCAGGGTGAAGACCAGCGGCGGCGGGCCGTCATCGAGGAAGCGCGCCAGTTCCGGCGGCAGGGCCTCGGCGGCGCCGCGCTCGCGGTCGTAGAAAGTGAAGCCGCAGATGGTGGTGCGAGCTGGAAAATCGGGCTGCAACTCGCCGAACACCCGCGAATAAAGCGCGATGGTGCCATAGGGCGAGAACTGGCCCTCGAACAACGGATTGCCCGGCGTGCGCGACAGGCCGAGCTCGCGCCGCAGCTGGCGGATCGGCGCGGTCCAGCCGGAGGTGGCGACGCGAACCAGGCCGAGCAGCACCCCGGCCGCGGTCGCGCCCGAGCGCAGGCAGGCCTCGGTCAGGCGCGGCGCAATGCCGAGCGGCGGCGGGTCATAGGCCGACATGAAGGCGAAGGGCGCCAGCGCCGAGGAAATCCAGGGAAGCCCGCGCTTTTCGGCCGCCAGGCGGGCGCCGAAGGCGGCGGGGTGGGTGACCACCAGACTGGCGCCTTCGCTGGCGGACATCATGTCCTGATAGGCGCGACGCAGAAACGGCATGGCGATGCGGCGGACGAGGAATTCCAGTCCCGAACGCGCGTCGATCGAGCGGCGGACGATGCCCTGATGGTCGAGACCAAGTTCCTCCTCGATGTCGCGGGCGCCTGGCCGCATCGGGTGAAAGGCCAGGCCTTCGGCCTCGACCCGGGGTCCGAACTCGCTTTGGCTGGCGATGACGGGGAAGTAGCCGCGGGCGCGCAGCTCAAGCGCTATGGCTATGAAAGGATTGAGGTCTCCAGAGGAGCCGCAGGTCGAAAGTACGATCTTTCGTCGTGAAAGCATTCCGTCCATCCACCCCATCAGCCGTACAGAAACGCCGCCCACAAAGAACCGTTCACCCGCCAGCGGGGCCACAGTCAATATAGGGTGTACAGCCTGTGCCGTGTTGCGGCCAGCCTCACGGGAGGGTCAGACCGTCCCGACCGTCGCCGAATGCAGCCGGGTCTGGCTGTCATAGGGCCGCCGGCCAAAGCGGCGCTTGTCGCCCTTCAGCACCTCCCAGTGGGTCTGTTCGCCATCGCGCCAGAAGCGTACATCGAAGCTGCCGCCCAGAAAACTCATATCGATCAAGGTGATATCGGGCAGCCAGTCCGGCAGGGCGGGGTCGAAATGGATGAGGCCGGACGGCGCATCGGGCTGAAACCCGAGCATGGCCTGCAGCAGGTGAAAGGATGAACCGGCGGCCCAGGCCTGCGGCGCATTGGCGCCCAGATACTGCACGGGGAAGTTGGTCGGCGAGCGAACGATGCCGGCATAGAGTTCGGGCGCCTGGTGCAGGGTGAAGAAGCTGACTGCGCCGGAGATGTCGCGGGAGATTCGCGCGGCTTCGACGGCGAAACCATAGCGCCGAAAGCCGAGCGCGATCAGCCCGTTGTCGTGCGGCCAGACCGAGCCGTTCTGGTAGGACATCGGATTATAGGCCGGATGGTCGGACGACAGCGTGCGTATGCCCCAGCCGCTCCACATGTCCGGCGCCATCAGCCGCCGCACCACCCTCTCCGCCCGTTCTGGCGGCACGATGCCGGACCACAGTAGGTGGCCGGGATTGGAGGCTGTGCTCAGCACCGGCTTTTTGTCGCCGTCGAGCGCCAGGGCGTAGAAGCCGGACGCCTCGTCCCAGAAGACCTCGTTGAACCGGCGATAGAGCCGGTCGGCCTTTTCGTTCAGCGCCTTGGCCCGATCCGGCTTGCCCAGCGCCTCGAATATCTGCGCCATGCGCCGCCAGGCGTCATAGACATAGCCCTGCAGTTCGCAGAGCGCCTTGGGACCCTTCACCAGCGAGCCGTCGGGATAGACGATCGCCTCGCCGGCGTCCTTCCAGCTCTGGTTCTCGTAACCGTGCTTCGAGCGGGTCTGATATTCCTGGAAGCCGTCGCCGTCGCGGTCGCCATAGTCGTCGATCCAGGCCAGGCAGGCCTCGGCCGTCTCCATATGCTGCTCGAGCAGCTTCATGTCGCCCAGACACAGCCAGGCATGGTGCAGGAGGATGAGATAGAGCGGTGTCGCATCCGCCGTGCCGTAATAGGGCGTGTGCGGAATGAGCTTGAAGTGGGCGAGTTCGCCCAGCCTGAGCTCGTGCATGATCTTACCGGGCTCGGCGTCGCGCTCGTCGTCGCGCTCGGTGGCCTGGTAATGAGCCAGGGCGGTCAGGGTCGCGCGGGCGAAGTGCGGATAGGACATGGCGGTCTGCAGCGAGGCGATCAGCGTGTCGCGGCCGAACAGGGCGACGAACCAGGGCACGCCCGCCGCTGGCACGAACTGGTGCGGGCCGGTCTCGCTGGTCGGCAGGCGAAGGGAGGCGACGTCCTCAACCGCCTGGCGATAGAAGCGGTAGACCTCCTCGTTGGAGGTCTCGATCTTCATGACCTTCTCGCGCCAAGCCTCCGCTTTTCGGGCGGTCTTAGAATCGCTGTGGCCATCGACGCAGGCCCACGGGGCGGCGAAGCGGTTGCGGCCATCGCGGAACTCGTAGAGCAGGCAGCTGTGCCAGGAGGCCCCGGGGGCTAGGTCGACATCGAAGCTCAGCCGGCCATTGGCATAGACAGGCCGCATGTCGGTGCGGCGGACGCGAACGATCACCTCGCGGTGAAAGTCCTTGTTGCGATAGACGGTGCGCAGCTGAGCCGCGCGCGGCGACCAGGCCGTGGTGATGTGGCCGCGGCGTACGATCTCGCCGCTCTTGACCTCGAACAGGTCGGCGAAGTCGGAGCGGATCGACAGCTCCAGATTGAAGCGCACGCGCTTAGCGCCGTGATTGGTGATGTCGAAGTCTTCGTGCAAGCCCTCGCCGATCGTCCGGCTGAGTTCGAAGCTCAGGCAGCGCTCGGGGATCTCGCCGTCCTCGGTCGCAAATTTCCGATTGGTCAGGAAGACGCGGGCGGCGAAATGGGCCACAGGGGCGGAGCTGAGCAGATCCCATGACTCGCCGTTGGCGAAGATCTGCCAGCTGGATACCATCCGCGTGTCGAGAAAATACAGGCCGCGGTCGGTGGGCCAGGGGATCTGGCCGTCGCGATCGGTGAGCAGGATCGAATGGCCCTGATGGACGACCAGTTGCTCGGGCCCGACCGTGATCTCAAGATCCATGAACTCAATCCCTGCCCAAGCCCTTGCTCAGCGTTCAAGCTGGACAATCGATCCGTCGAAACCGCCTTCAGGCCGCTTTCAGCCCCAGGCTTTCGGCCACCGCCGGGTGGACGATGCGGCCGTCGAGCACGTTCAGGCCGTCGCGCAGGTGCGGATCGCGGTCCAGCGCCGCGCGCCAGCCGTGGTCGGCCAGGGCCAGCACGAACGGCAGCGTCGCGTTGTTCAGCGCATAGGCCGAGGTGTGGGCCACGGCGCCCGGCATGTTGGTGACCGCATAGTGGACGACGCCGGCCACAACGAAGGTCGGGTTGTCATGGGTGGTCGGCCGGCTGGTTTCGAAACAGCCGCCCTGGTCGATGGAGATGTCCACCACCACCGAGCCCGGCCGCATGGACTCGATCATGGCGCGGGTGACCAGCTTGGGCGCCCGCGCGCCGGGCGCCAGCACGGCGCCGATGATCAGGTCGGCGCGGGCGACCTCGCGCTCGATATTGTCCACCGTGGCGTAGAGGGTCTGGATCTTCGAGCCGAACTGCAGGTCGAGCTCCTTCAGGCGCCGCATGGAATTGTCGATGATAGTCACCTGGGCCTCCATGCCCATGGCCATGCGCGCCGCATTAGTGCCGGAGACGCCGCCGCCCAGCACCAGCACCTTGGCGGCGGGCACGCCGGGCACGCCGCCAAGCAGCATGCCGGCGCCGCCCTGCTCCTTCTCCAGGCAGTGGGCCCCCACCTGCATGCTCATCCGCCCAGCGACTTCGCTCATCGGCGAGAGCAGCGGCAGGCCGCCGCGATCGTCGGTGACGGTCTCATAGGCGATCGCCACCGCGCCGGACTTCATCAGCCCCTCGGCCTGGGCCGGGTCGGCGGCGAGATGGAGGTAGGTGAACAGGACCTGGCCGGGGCGTAGGAGCGCGATCTCGGGGCCTTGCGGCTCCTTTACCTTCACGATCATCTCGGCCTGGCTGAAGACCTCGGCGGCGTTGGCGACGATGGAGGCGCCCGCCGCGCGATAGGCCGCATCGTCGTGGCCGATGCCGTCCCCGGCGCCCGTCTCGATCACCACCCGGTGGCCATGATGGACCAGTTCGCGCACGCTGCCGGGGGTCAGCCCGACGCGATGCTCCTGGATCTTGATCTCCTTAGGCACACCGACAAGCATCGTCTCGTCCTCGTTTTCTCAATACCGGCCATCGAGCGAGCGCATCGAGGCCATGTCCAGCCGGAAGTTCGGCTGTGGGCGGCAGATGGGGGCGGCATGGGCGAAGGGGAATGGCCCCAGCCGCGATCGACGCGCGGAGGATTGTGCCAGTCCAGCTCAATTTTCAACTCGACGCCGGCCTCAATCTCGGGCTCAACAATCGGGCGCCGGCGGCTTCAAGCCAGTCGGTGTTTCATGAACGATTCTAGGGACCGCGAATTTCAATGGATAGGGTATTGCCTCAACCGACCCCGGAAACGCAGCATTTCTGGGATGGCTGCAAGGCGGGCGAACTTCGCCTGCAGCGCTGCACCGATTGTAAAGACGCCTATTTTCCGCCCCGCCCCTTCTGCCCGAAGTGCGGCTCGCGCAGCGTCGAGGAGTTCAAGGCCACCGGCCGCGGCTTCCTCTACAGCTACGTCATCAATCACCGGCCGCGCCCGGACCTGGGCACGGAGCCGCACTCGATCGCGGTCGTGCAGCTCGATGAGGGTCCCCGGATGATGACCAATATCGTCGGCTGCCCGCAGACGCCCGAGGCGCTCAAGCTGGACATGCCGGTTGAGGTGACCTTCCAAAGCTTCAGCGACGACATCTCCCTGCCCTTCTTCCAACCCGTGGGAGCCTGACGCCATGAAGCGCAATTCCGTTGCGGTCGTCGGCGCCGCCGAGACCACCGAAATGGGCCGCATCCCGAATGTGTCGGTGATGGGCCTGCATGCCGACGCCGCCCTCAACGCCCTGAAAGACGCGGGCCTCAAGCCCACGGACATCGATGGCGTCGCCACCGCCGGGGCCAGCCCCGTCGAACTGGCCCACTATCTGGGCATCACGCCGACCTATGCCGACGGCACCAGCGTCGGCGGCTGCTCCTTCATGCTGCACGTCCGCCATGCGGCGGCGGCCATCAACGAGGGGCTGTGCAACACCGTCCTGATCACCCACGGCGAAAGCGGGCGCTCACGCGTCGGCGCCGGCGGACGCTTTGGCGGCGGCGGCGGATCCAGCCTTTCCGGCCAGTTCGAGGCGCCCTATGGCCCGGTCGGCCCGCCCTCGATGTTCACCATTCCCGTGCTTCGCTACATGAAGACCAATGGCGTCACCGAGGAAGACCTGGCCATGGTCGCGGTGGTGCAGCGGGAATGGGCGGCGCTGAATCCGCGCGCCAGCTTCAAGGAACCGATCACGGTCGACGACGTGCTCGACTCGCGCATGATCGCCTGGCCGTTCCGCATGCTGATGTGCTGCCTGGTCACCGACGGCGGCGGAGCGCTGATCCTGACCAGCGCCGAACGGGCCAAGGACTTCCCGCAAAAGCCGGTCTACATCCTGGGCACAGGCGAGAGCGTCGAGACGCCGATGGTCAGCCAGATGGAGGACTTCAACTCCTCCAAGGCCTTCCGCGTCTCCGGCAAGAAGGCCTTCGACGAGGCGGGCATCAAGCACAGCGACGTCGATCACCTGATGATCTACGACGCCTTCGCCCACCTGCCGCTCTATGGCCTGGAAGACCTCGGCTTCTGCAAGCCGGGCGAAGCCGCCGGGTTCATCAATGAGCGGAACACCGCGATCGGCGGCAAGCTGCCGCTGAACACCAATGGCGGCGGCCTCTCCTACATGCACTCGGGCATGTACGGCATGTACGCCATGCAGGAGAGCGTCCGGCAGCTGCGCGGCATTGCGCCGGCCCAGGTTCCGAACGCCAAGATCTCGATCGCCCACGGCGTCGGCGGCATGTTCGCCGCCTCGGGCACGATCGTCTTCTCCAACGAGAAGGGGTGAGCGGCAGCCACCGCTTCATCCGCCAGGCCCCGCGCAAGCGGGGCCCAGGTCTGTTGTCGGCCGTCGCGGTTCTCGCCGTGGCGGTCGCCGGCTGCGCCAGCTTCGAACTCTCCGAAGGCGCCACGCTGTTCGGCGACCAGACCGGCTGCGGCGGCCATCGCGCCTTTGGCCCGGCCGCCGAGGCCAACGCCGCCTCCCTGACCAGCCTTCCGCTGACGCCGTTCGGCCGGCCCGAACTGGGCTGGGCCATCTACGCGCCCGCCATCGCGCGCGAGGCGCACACGGCCTGCGCCGCCGATACGCGCGGCTTCGCCTACGCCCTGGCGCGTTGGCAGTTCTCGCACGGACTGTCGCCCCACGGCGCGGTCGATCCCGACACCTTCGCCGCGATGAAGGACGCCTGGCAGGCGCGCCGGCCGTTCGTCGCCCTGCGCAAGGCCGGGATCTGCCCCGAGTCGCCGACCCGCCTCGCCGATCTGACGCCCGACGAAAGCCGCCTCGACAAGGTCGTCCAACTAAGACCCAGGGCGCTGAAGGCGCTCCGCCGCATGGTCGCGGCCGCACGCCGGGAGGTCCCGGAGATCGCCGCCGACCCGCAGCAGCTCACCGTCTTCTCCGGCTATCGCGATCCCGCCGAGGACGCCGCCCGTTGCGCGGCCGAGCTGAACTGCGCGGGCCTGGTCCGCGCCGAGTGCTCCTCCCACCGCACCGGCCTGGCCGTCGACCTGGTCCTGGGCGCGGCGCCCGGTTTCACGGACGATTCCTCGGACGACGCCAACCGCCTCTACCAGTCGCGGACCCCTGCCTATCGCTGGCTGGTCGCCAATGCGCGCCGTTTCGGCTTCATCAATTACGTCTTCGAGCCCTGGCACTGGGAGTGGACGGGGGAGAGGCCCTGATGACCTCCCTGCTACACCGTAAAACCGTCTCGCTCGAGGCGCTGCACCCCGATCACCGGCTGAAACCCAGCCTGAGCTGGTGGCACCTGATCCCGTTGGGCGTCGGCGCGATCGTCGGCACCGGCATCTACACGCTGATCGGCGTCGGCGCGAACCTGGCCGGACCCGCCGTCCTGTTGTCCTTCCTGATCGCCGGCGGCGTCTGCGCCTGCGCCGCCCTGGCCTATGCCGAGGTCGCGACCATGATCCCGGTCTCCGGCAGCGCCTATACCTACAGCTATGTAGTGCTTGGCGAGATCATCGCCTGGGCGGTGGGCTGGAGCCTGATCCTGGAATATTCGCTGGTGGTCAGCGCCGTGGCCGTCGGCTGGTCCGGCTATGCGGTGGGCTTCCTGAATGCCGTCGGCGTGCATCTGTCGACGGCCCTGAGCGTGGGCTTCTATGCCGGCGGCCTCATCAACCTGCCGGCCATCGCCATCATCGCCGTGGTGGTCGGCCTGCTGAGCCTCGGGACTCGCGAGAGCGCCACGGTCAATGCGGTGCTGGTGGCCGTGAAGATCGCGGCCCTCGGCCTCTTCGTCGTGGTGGCGGGACCACACTTCCACGTCGCCAACTTCCATCCCTTCATGCCCTACGGTTTCGCGGGCGGCGATGTTGGCGGAACGCGGCACGGGGTAATGGCGGCGGCGGCCATCATCTTCTTCGCCTTCTACGGCTTCGACGCCCTCTCGACCGCCGCTGAAGAGACCAAGAACCCCGGCCGCGACCTGCCCATCGGCATCATCGGCTCGATGGTCGCCTGCACCGCCATCTATGTCGCCGTCGCCGCCGTCGCGGTCGGCGCCATGTCCTACGCGCGGTTCGCCAACAGTCCCGAGCCGCTGGCCTTGATCCTGCGCCAGCTTGGCCAGGGCTGGACGGCGATCGCCATCGGGGCCGCCGCCGTCATCGCCCTGCCGACGGTGATCCTGGCCTTTCTCTACGGTCAGAGCCGCATCTTCTTCGTCATGGCCCGCGACGGCCTGCTGCCGACGGGACTGGCGAGGGTGAGCCGCCGCACCGGCGCGCCCGTGCGCATGACGATCGTCACCGGCGTCGTCGTGGCCATCCTGGCCGGCCTCGCCCCGCTCGACCAGATCGCCTCCCTGGCCAATGCGGGCACCCTGGCGGCCTTCACCGCCGTCTCGGTCTGCCTGCTCGTCCTGCGCCGCCGCGCGCCCGACCAGCCGCGCGTCTACCGCACGCCGCTGGCCTGGATCATCGGGCCGCTGGCGATCGCGGGCTGCCTCTATCTGTTCTGGAACCTGCCGGTGAAGACCAGGCTATTTTTCCTGGTCTGGAACCTGATCGGGCTGGCCTGCTACTTCCTCTGGCGCTTGCACAGATCGAGAAATTTGACCTCATAGACGAGCCTCAACGGAGCAGGATGCATGACGGCGCAAACCAACGAGACGGTCATCCATGCTGGACAGCTGCTCGCAGAGCCCGGGCAGCCCCCCAAGCGTGGCCAGAGCGTGCGCATCGCCGGCGACAAGATCGTGGCCATAGCCGACAGCTTCGTCGATCCACCTGAAGGCGCGCGGCTGATCGAGCTGAAGAACAGCTTCGTGCTGCCCGGCCTGATCGATTGCCACGTGCACCTGACCGCCCAGCTCGGCCCGGGCTATCGCCTGCGCCTGGTCGAGGATTCCGATCCGAAGACCGGCCTCGACGGCGCCTATCGGGCCAGGCTGACGCTGGCCGCCGGATTCACCACCGTTCGCGATGTCGGGGCGCGCAAGCCGGAGGTGATCTTCGCCCTGCGCGCCGCGGTCGCCGAGGGCAAGGTTCCGGGACCGCGCATCCTCTGCGTCGGCGCGACCCTGTCGCCCACCGGCGGCCACGCCCAGATCTACGGCTTCCGCAACGACGTCTGCGCCTGCGTGCAATCGGCCAGCGGGGTCTGCGACGGCGTCGATTCCTGCCGCAAGGCCGTCCGCGCCCAGGTCGCCCAGGGCGCCGACGCCATCAAGTTCGTGGCCACCGGCGGGGTGCTGTCAGACATCAGCGCCGGCGTCGACCAGCAGTTCACCACCGACGAGATCCGCACCATCATCGAGACGGCCCACCATCTGGGCCGCCGCGTCTCCGCCCACGCTCACGGCGCGGCCGGCATCAACGCCGCGCTCGCCGCCGGCGTCGATTCGATCGAGCACGGCAGCTTCATGGACGACGAGTCGATCCGACTCTTCCTCGAACACAACGCCTTCCACACCCCGACCATCATCGCTGGCATGACTGTGCTGGAGATGGCGCGCGAGGGCGGCGTGCTCTCAGCCGCACAGTCTGAGAAGGCGTTCACGGTCGGCGAGCACATCAAGGCGGCGCTGGGCCGCTCCTACAAGGCCGGCGTCAAGATCAGCTTCGGCACCGATATGGGCGTCGGTCCGCACGGCCGGAACGCCCGCGAGTTCGGCTATATGGTCGAGGCCGGCATGACCAATGCCGATGCGATCAAGGCCGCGACGGTCAGCGCCGCCGAACTGCTCGACCGCAGCGAACTGATCGGCTCGATCGCACCCGGCAAGTCCGCCGACATCATCGCTGTCGATGGCGATCCCCTCTCCGACATAAGCGAGCTGGAGCGGGTGACCTTCGTGATGGCGCGGGGGGTTCGCGATCAGGTCGACGCTTAGAGCGGGCGCCCAGGCGGCATCAAGGCTCGCCGGCCGTTCGAAATTGGCCCACATTGGCGAAAACGCTCCGGGGAAACGCCATGACCAGCGATCTGCCAGCCGTCGCCGCCGAGCTCGAACAGCTGCTCAAGCTGCGCTCCATCCCCATCGGCATGAAGCTGTTCGAACATCGGCAGGACATGGAGGCGATCCCCCGGATCCGCCGACCGCAGAGCGTCCACACCCTTGACCAGATCGTCGGTCAGGCCTCGCGGCTGGGTTGGACCGTCGGCATCACCAGCGAAGACCTGGTCGGCGCCCAGTGCCGCGCCGTGGTCGGCCTGGGGGCGGCCAAGACCGACGACTGGAAGTCCGGGCGGTCGATGACCGGCGTCTGGTTCTCAACCGGGGAGGACGCCGCCGCGCATCAGTCGGCCATGCACTGCGTGCCGGACGGCCGTTACGAGGCGCTTGCCGTCGGCCCCCTCTCCACGGGCAAGCTGGCCGATCCCGACATCGCCCTGTTTTACGCCACGCCCGGCGCGATGATCTATTTCATCAACGGCCTGCAGTGGTCCGGCTACAAGCGCTTCGACTGGTCGGTGGTCGGCGAGAGCGCCTGCGCCGACAGCTGGGGCCGGGCGCTGACCCTGCGCACGCCCAGCCTGTCCATCCCCTGCTTCGCCGAGCGCCGCTATGGCGGGGTGCTGGACGACGAGATGCTGATGGCCACGCCGCCGGAATATCTGGTCTCCGCCATCGCGGGCATGCGCGCGCTGGCCAAGAACGGCTTCCGTTACCCCTTCCCGCAATACGGCGTTCAGCAGGACGTCCGCGCGGGCATGGCCGTAAGCTACGCAGAGCGAAAATAGACGGCGCGATCAGTCGGCCCGCGCCGGCGCGGTGATCGGCCTGGCGTCCTCCCAGCGGAAGGGCAACACGTCCGGGGTCACGGAAACCTCGGTGGTGAACTTGAACGGCGACCTCGTCGCGCCAGGGAAGACCAGCTCGACGAAATAGGCGGTGAACCCGGTCGGGGGCGCCTTCACCTCGCCGACCCAGGTCCCGTCGTCACGCCGGGCCAGCGGGGTCGAGGTGAAGGCCTCGCCGATGGTCTCGACGCGGAAATCCCGCGCGCTCGGATTGGTCCCCTGCCACAGATTGACCTCCGCCGGCGCATCGTCCGAGCGGACGACGATGGCGCCATCCTCGCGCACGCTCCAGTCATAGTCGGGCAGCTTCCGGTCGTTCAGGATCGCGTCGTAGAAGGCCGCCAGGCTCTTGATGATGTCGGTCCCGGCGGTCGAGTGGCGGCTGTTCGGCAGCATCCTGAGGCGCTTGATCTCGGGCAGCCGATGGTAGGAGTAGCGCGTGTTGTCTGGCGGGAAGAACTCATCGCCGACTTCGTTGATGATGTACTTCGGCATCGTCATCGAGGGCCGGTCGCTATAGGCGAGCGGGTCCTCGATCCGCCTGATTTCGTCCAGACCGGGCTGGCCGATCATGTCCGGGATCAGGCCATGGTCGACATAATCCCGGATCGCCGGCGAGAAATAGCCCATCGCCCCCCAGTGGTGGCGCGTGGTCGCATCGCCGTCCAGCGCGTTGATCACGATCGGGATGATGGCTCTGACCCGGGCGTCGAGCGCCCCCACGAGCCAGGTGGTCCAGCCGCGCTTGGAGCCGCCGGCGACCACGAAGCCCTTCACCGCCAGCTCCCCGCCCGCATCGTCGGCGAGGTATTGCTGGATCGCGGTCATGGCCGCCACGCCGCTCTTCACCATAGGCAGGCGCACAAGCTGTTCGGGATCGCGGGTCTTGGTGAACTTCACCTGCTGGTGCGCGATCAGCGCGTCCTCGACCAGGGGCTCGTCCGGCCGGTCGGCAAAACGCAGCGGCTGGTTGGGCACGTCGTTCAGAACGGCCACCACCGAGCGGCTCTCGACCGCCAGCCGCGCGAACCCCTTGTCGGCCTCGGTGGGCGACGGATCGGTGTTGGCGCCGCCGGTGATATAGAGGAAGGCGGTGTCGTGGATCACCTCGTCCGGCACGATCACCGTCAGCCAGTGTTTCCATACCGGCCGGTCGACCTGGTCCGGCGTGAGCCAGGTCTGCGAGGTCAGTTCAAGCACCGCGCTGCGCTCACCCATGCCGGCGACCGGACCCGCCACCCGCCAGGCGAAGCTGGCGTCGGGCCTAGCCACATAGTCGTCGAGCGGCGTCCTTGTCGGCGCCGGGTCTGCCTTGTCGGCCAAGGCGTTCTCCTCCGAGGCTGAAAGTTCGCGGCTCATTTAAGCGCCGTTCACGTGCCGGCGCCAGGACGAGGCGCTGCAACGGGCGCCGACCCTGATCCGAGCTGCAGGCCTGCAAGTCGCCCTATCGCTGGGCCCAGGTCGTGTCATCATAGCGGTGGAGGGAGGACCAATGGTCGATCTGCAACGGATCGAAGCCCTGCTGGACCAGAGACGGCCCGGCCACGCCCTGCCGCGCGCCTTCTATGTCGATCCCGACGTGTTCGAATTCGACCAGGTCGCCATCCACCAGAGGTCCTGGATCCTGGCCGGGTTCGAGGTCGAGCTGCCCCGGACCGGTAGCCACATGGCGCTGAGCATCGCCGGCGCACCGATCTTCGTGGTGCGCGGCCAGGACGGCGCCTTGCGCGGCTTCCACAACACTTGCCGCCATCGCGGCTCGCGCATCCTGGCCGAGGGCAAGGGCGCGACCGCCAGGCTGGTCTGCCCCTATCACCGCTGGACCTACGACCTGAGCGGCGACCTGGTGCACGCCGCGCGCATGGGCGACGACTTCGAGGCCTGCGACCACGGCCTGCATCCCATTTCCGTCGAGACCTGCGCCGGCGCCATCTATGTCTGTGTCGCCGACCAGCCGCCGCCCTTCGCGCCGTTCCGCGACAGGCTGGAACCGCTCTTGGCGCCGCATCGGCTGCGGGACGCCAAGCTGGCTTGCGAAAACACCCTGATCGAGCGCGGCAACTGGAAGCTGGCCATGGAGAATGCCCGCGAGTGCTATCACTGCGCCACCAGTCATCCGGAACTCTCCCTGACCTTCCCGACCGGCGTTTCGGGCAATTTCGACTATGGCGACGAGGCCCGCCGCCATGCCGCCTATAACGACCGCATGGCCGCCGTTGGCCTGGGCGTGGGGCCGCATGAGGGCGACTGGTGGCAAGCGATCCGCTTTCCGCTGAACGAGGGCTGCCGCTCGATGACCATGGACGGCAAGACGGCGGTGCGAAAGCTGATGGTCGAGGCCGGCGCTGGCGATATCGGCTCGCTGCGCTGGTCGATCGAGCCGCACGCCTTCGTCCACGCCACGGCCGACTTCCTCTTCATGTTCAGCGCCATGCCGCTGACCCCGAAGGAGACCCTGATCACCTCCAAATGGCTGGTGCACAAGGATGCCCGCGAAGGGGTCGATTACGACCTCGAACACCTGACCGAGCTCTGGAACCGCACCAACCAGCAGGATCTGGCCCTGGTGGAGAACAACCAGCAGGGCGTCGATTCGCCGGCCTTCACGCCCGGCCCGTATTGCGCCGACGCCGAGGCCCTGACCATGCGCTTCACCGACTGGTACTGCGCCACCGCGCGAACCTATCTGGAGGGCTGTCGTGGACGAGGATAAGGCGCGCAAGCTGCACCTGGACACCATCGCCGTCGGCTATGGCTACGACCCGGCCGGCGGCCAGGGCGCGGCCAAGCCGCCGCTCTACCTGACCTCGACCTTCGTCTATCCCTCGGCCGAGCACGCCAAGGAGACGCACCGGATCTTCTTCGAGGGCCCGCGGCCGGGCGAAGTGGTGGAGCCGTCCTACATCTATATGCGCCTCGGCCATCCCAACCTGGACATGGTCGAAAAGCGGCTGGCGGCGCTGGACGGCGCGGAAGCCGCCGCGGGCTTCTGCAGCGGCATGGCGGCGATCTCGACCGTGTTCATGGCCCACCTGAAGCCTGGAGACGCGGTGCTGCACGGCCTGCCCTTCTATGGCGGCGCCGACGGCCTGCTCAACCGGGTCATGGCCGGCTTCGGCGTGCGCGGCTTCCACTTCACCGACGGCCTGGACGGCGAGGCGATGCGCGAGGCCGCCGAGCGGGCCATGGCGGCGGGGCCGTTGCGGCTGATCTGGCTGGAGAGCCCAGCCAACCCGACCGCGACGGTGATCGATATCGGCCTGGCGGTTCGGATCGCCGGCGAGATCGCCGAGCGCCAGGGCGTCCGGCCGCTGGTCTGCGTCGACAACACCTTCCTCGGGCCCCTGCTGCAAAGTCCGCTGGCCTGCGGCGCCGACCTCTGCATGACCTCGCTGACCAAATATTGCGGCGGCCACAGCGACCTGCTGGCCGGTGGGGTCAGTGGCAGCCTCGAACTCGTCGGGCCGCTGCGCGCGCTGCGCACTCTGCTGGGCACCACCATGGACCCGCAGACGGCGTGGCTGCTGCTGCGCTCGCTGGAGACGCTTTCGGTGCGCACGGCCAGGGCCTGCGAAAGCGCCCTCAAAATAGCGCGGTATCTGAAAGCCCATCCCAAGGTCGCCGGCGTCACCTTCATCGGCCTGGCCGAACCCGGATCGCGCGAGCATGACCTGATGCAGCGCCAGACCCGCGGGACCGGCTCGACCTTCTCCTTCCGCATCCAGGGCGGCGAGGCCGGGGCCTTCCGCTTCCTCAACGCGCTGAAGCTGCTCCGGCTGGCGGTCAGCCTCGGCGGTTCGGAGACCCTGATCTGCCATCCGGCGAGCACCACCCACTACGCCATCGCCCGCGACCGGCTGGCGGAGGCCGGCGTCACAGAGGCGACGTTGCGGCTCTCGGTCGGGCTGGAGCATCCCGACGACCTGATCGCCGACCTGACCCAGGCCCTGGACCAAGTCTGATGCCCCGGCTGACCGACCCCAGCGCCCTCGACGGCAAGCTCGCCCCGCCTGAGGAGCATGCCGAGGTGCTGGTGATCGGCGCCGGGCCGGCCGGGGCGGCGGCGGCGATCGAGGCGGCCAAGCTGGGCGCGAACGTCGTGCTGGTCGACGAAAACCCGCTCGATCCGCAGCTGATGGGGCTGGATGTCCCGCTGCTCTATGGCGGCCGCATGGGCGGGGCGGTGCAGCGGCGCGGGCGGCTGGTCGAGCAATTGTTGACCGCCAATCCAGCCCTGGAAGAGGCGATCGACCGCAGCGTCGATGTGCGGCTGGGGGTCACGGCCTGGGGCCTTTATGTCAACGGCCCAGCCCTGCGCGCCCTGCCCGCGCCCATGGTCGGGCTGGCCGACGAGGACCGCTCGTGGATGTGCGGTTTCGATCGCCTGATCCTGGCGACGGGCGCACGCGACGTGGTCCTGGCCTTTCCGGGCTGGGACCAGCCGGGCGTGGTGGGCGCCGGTGGGCTGCATGCGCTTTTGCAGCGCTACGACGCCTTTGCTGGCCGCCGGATCGTGGTGCTGGGCTCCGGCGAACTCGGTGTCGAGGCGGCGCTGATGGCCCAGGAGCGGGGTCTCGAGGTGGCTGCGGTCGTCGAGGTTCTGCGCCGCCCCCAGGCCTCGAGCGGCGCGGTGGCGCGGCTCAAAGCGGCTGGCGTCCCGATCCTGACCGGCCACACGCCGAGGCGCGCCGAGGGCGGACGCGACGGTGTCGAGCGTCTGGTGCTGGGCGATGGCCGGGGC
>ODAK010001663.1_pt1 | contig 23900 bp, 24 predicted proteins | sample 1539591 | NCBI WGS metagenome assembly ODAK01 (sample SAMEA3539303, study PRJEB22396) | soil metagenome | biome: tundra; feature: field; material: soil | place: USA | collected 2010-05 | depth 0.15 m | reverse complement strand
GAGGTAAAGCAGGGTTCAATCCAGTTCATCAGCAAGCCGGGGAAAAGACCGATGATCAGCGACGCGCCGATGAGCATCACGGCGCCGAATTTTTCGGCAACGGAAATCGGTTCCAGCGGATGATCGTGGTCGGCAGGCCTTGGCGGCGCGTCGGAATAAAAACCTTTTTGCACCGCGCGCAACGTGTAGGCCACGCCGATGAGAATGCCGACGCCGGAAAGAATCGTCAGTTTCGGAAACACCGTCCACGCGCCCATCAGCACCTGCAATTCCGCAATGAAGCCGCTGAAGCCGGGCAGGCCCATCGAGGCGATGCCCGCGATCACAAACGTAACGCCCGCGAACGGAATCATTTTGCCGAGCTGCATCGTTTCGAGGTCGTTGAAGTCGCGCGTGTGCGTGCGGTCATAAACCATGCGGCCCACCACGGCGAACAGCAGCCCGGCGATGATGCCGTGCGAGAACATTTGCAGCACCGCGCCGTCGAGGCCGATGGTGTTGAGCGTCGCGAGGCCGAGCAGCACGAAGCCCATGTGGCTCACGCTGGAGTAGCCGATGACAAATTTGAAATCCTTTTGCACGAGCGCGACGCCCGCGCCATACACGATGCCGGCGACGGCGAGACAGGCGATTTCGCCCTGCCACATCTTCACGCCTTCGGGAAACATCACCATCGCCACGCGCAGACAGCCGTAAGCGCCGAGCTTCATCACCACGCCGGCGAGCAGCATCGAACCGGCGGTCGGCGCGGCGACGTGACCGGTCGGCGCCCACGTGTGAAACGGCCACATGCCCGCGAGAATCGCGAAGCCGATGAACACCAGCGGAAATACCCAATGCTGAAACGCGACGGGGAAAGAAACCTTGGACAACTCAATCAAATCAAGCGAGGCGTGACCAAGCTGACCTTTTGCTACAACCCACGCGGCGATCAGGCCGATGAGCACGAGATGGCTGCCGACGAACGAATAAATCGCCAGCTTCATCGCGCCGTATTCTTTGCGGGTGCTGCCCCAGCGCGCGATTAGGAAATATTTCGGGATGATCGTCAGTTCGTAAAACACAAACAGCAGCAGCACGTCAAAGCTCAAAAACACGCCATACACGCCGCCGATGAGCGCGAGGAAGAAAGCGAAAAATTCCTTCGTCCGCTTCTCAATATTCCAGGAAAACAAGATGCCGCTGACCGCAGCGAGACCGGTCAGAACCACCAGCACGAGGCTGATGCCGTCCGCCGCCAGGAAGTAACTCGCGCCGATGGAAGGAATCCACTCAATCTTCGTAATCGTGGTGACGTCGCCGGGATTGGGTTGCTGGATTGCGCCGACAAATGCCACCACGCAACCGGCGATGGCCGTGAGCAAGGCGACGATGCGGGCGGCGCGCGCGTTGTCACGCGGCAGGAGCATCAGCACCAGCACCCCGATGAATGTTATGTAGATTGTCCAGGCCAGCATTTGAAATTTACGATTTACGATTTACGATTGCCCGTAGGACAGGCGTCGCGCCTGTCTCCATATTTTTTGTTCCGCTCAAGCGGCAAATTGAAGTTAGAGACAGGAGCGACGCCCGTCCTACGCAAGCAACACGCCGCATCGTCACGTCAAATCTGTGTTTATCCGTGTTCATCCGTGGTTAAAAATTCAGTTGTTGCACCAGTTTCATCACGGTCGCGTCAATCGGCCCCAACAGGAACTGCGGCCAGATGCCGAGCACGAACATCAGCGCGATGCTCGGCAGCACAAGGAACCGCTCCGCCGTCGTGAGGTCGGGCATTTTAGCCCAGCGTTCGTTCAACGGGCCGCAGAACACGCGCTGGATGAGCGTGAGCAGGAAAATCGCCGTGACCAAAATGCCGATGGTCGAAATTGCCGCCGCCCACGGTGCGAGCGGAAACACGCCTTTGAAAATCAGGAATTCGCCGACGAAGCCGTTCAGTCCCGGCAACCCGAGTGACGAGAACAGCGCGATGCCCATGAGGCCGGTGAACACGGGAACGATTTTGCGGATGCCGCCGAAATCATCGAGGCCGCGCAAACCGCCGCTGCGTCTTTCGAGAAGCGCAACAAAGAGGAACAGCGCGGACGCCGTCAGGCCGTGATTGAACATTTGCAGCAGAGCGCCGTCGAGCGCAGCGGCTTTTTGGAGATCAGAATTATTCACGCCAATCGCCATACTCGTCGCCGCAAACATCGCGAGCAGGCAGTAGCCGAGATGGTTGATGGACGAATAAGCGAGCATCCGTTTCAAATCTTTTTGTGCGAACGCGGCGCAGGCAGACAGCACAATGGTCGCGACGGCGAGCCAGAGCAACGGCGTGAGCACCTGCCGGATTTGGTCGGGGAAAATCGGCAGCAGAATCCGCAGGAAACCATAGACGCCCATTTTGGACATGACGCCGGTGAGCAGCATCGTCACCGGACTGGGCGCCTCGGAATACGCGGCGGGCAGCCAGGTGTGAAACGGAATCACCGGCACTTTCACGGCAAAGCCAAGAAACGCGCCGAAGAAAATAATCAGTCCGATATTTTTCCAGCCGAACGCGGCTTGCAGCTTTGTGATGAGAACACCGCTCTTCGCCATGGCAGCGAGTTCGATGAAATCAAAACTGCCGGTCGCCAAGCGAATTGCCAGAAAACTCAATAACAACGCCACGCTGCCAACCATTGTGTAAATGAAAAATTGCGTCGCCGCCGGACCGCGTTTCGGGCCGCCCCAAAGTTTGATGAGGAAAAATGCGGGGATCAGGCCGAGTTCCCAGAACAGGAACCAGTGGAAAAAATTCAGCGCGGTGAACGTGCCGAACAAACCGGCTTGCAGCCACAAGATGAGCGCGTGATAAACGTGCGCGCGGTCGTCCATGCGCCAGGAAGCGAGAATTGCCAGCGGCGTGACGATGGCCGTGAGCAGCACCATGAGCAGGCCGAGGCCGTCCACGCCGAGGAAATATTGGATGCCGAGCGATGGCACCCAGTCAAATTTTTCGACGAATTGCAGTCCGCCGTTCTTGGCGTCGAAATGCAGCCACATGCAGAGCGCGCCGCCGAGGCCGACCAGGCTTGTGGCCAGCGCCAGGCCGCGAATGAGATTTTTTCGTTCCGCGCCGAGGCCGGCGATGACGATGCCGCCGAGAAAAGGAACGAGCGTTAAAATGGTCAGCCAGTGATTCATGCTTTGCGCCCCCAAATCAAGAAAATGATCAGCGTCACCAGCGCGACGCCGATGACGCGGAGATACGTTTGCACGCGACCCGTGTGGAGCTTGGAAAGTCCGCCGCCGCCTTCGCGCAGCGCTTCGCAGCCGGTGTCGAAGCCGAGATTCACAAAATATTCATCCGTCAGCCGGTAAAGCCACGCGAGGCCGACGGTGATGTATTTGACGAGCAAAACCGCGCCGCCGAAAATCCATTGGTCGGCAAAATCGCACAGCCAAGCGGCGAAGGCGTTGAAGCGGATGACCGTGGCTTCGTAAATTTCATCAATGAAATATTTATTTTCGAGCAGTTTGTAAATGAACGGCTGTGCGGCTTCGAGCACATCTTTTTCCGACGCCGTCTTGCGCTGGCGTTTGCCGTAAAGAAACCAGCCGAGGCCGAGACCGGTGAAAACAATCGTCGCCGACGCGACCATCAAACCGAGCGTGCCGGGTTCGGTGAGCTTGCTGAAATCGAATTTGAATTCCTCGCCGGTCAGATAGCCGTCAAACCACGGCCACGCAGGAGTGCCGACGAAGCCCAATAGAATGGCAAACCCCGCGAGTAAGATCAGAGGAACGGTCATGACGGCGGGGCTTTCGTGCGGATCGTGGCTGTGGGCGGATTCGGAAGAATGGGAATGAACGGGCGCGGCGTGGCCGTGAGCAGATTTTTCTCCGTGACCGCGATAGCTGCCGAAGAAAACCAGCGCCACCTGCCGCGTCATGTAAAACGCCGTGAACAGCGCACCGGTGCAGCCCAGCAAAAATGGAATGTGCGACACCGGCCAGTTGTGCGCGGAATGAAGAATTTCGTCCTTACTCCAGAAACCGGAAAAGAACAGCGGGAAGCCGGCGAGCGCCAACATGCCGACGGCATAAACCGCGAACGTCACCGGCATGTATTTTTTCAGTCCGCCCATTTTGCGCACGTCCTGTTCCTCGTGGCAGCCGTGGATAACCGAGCCGGAACCGAGGAACAGCAACGCCTTGAAAAACGCGTGCGTGATGAGATGAAACATCCCGACCGCCACGCCGCCGACGCCGAGGCCTATCATCATGTAACCGAGCTGTGAAACGGTGGAGTAAGCGAGGATGCGCTTGATGTCGTTTTGCGCGACGGCGATGCTCGCGGCGAAAAGTGCGGTGATCGCGCCAACCCAAGTGATCACCGTCAGCGAAGTCGTAACCGGAACGCCGTGCGCGCCGATGATGCCGCCAATGGCCATCAGCGGATAAACGCGGGCGACGAGGAACACGCCGGCAGCCACCATCGTCGCCGCGTGAATCAAAGCGGAAACGGGCGTCGGACCTTCCATCGCATCCGGCAACCAGACGTGCAGCGGCACCTGGCCGGATTTACCAACCGCGCCGAGGAAAATCAGGAGGCCAATCATGGTTGAAACCGCCATGCCGCCAATCGTGGCGTGCGTCACCATTTGCGAAAGCGCGGTGGCTTCAAGGCAGCCTTTGCCGTGGTCGTAAAAATTCAGCGTGCCGGTTTGCGCATAAAGCCAGACCATGCCGAGCAGCAGGCCGAGGTCGCCGATGCGCGTGGTGATGAAGGCTTTTTTCGCCGCCGCCGCCGCGCTCGGCTTGTGATACCAGAAGCCGATGAGCAGATAGCTGGTCAGGCCGACGATTTCCCACGAAACGAAAAATAGAAACAGGTTGTTGGCGATGACCACGCCCAACATGCCCGCCGCGAACAGCGCGAGGAAACAGAAGAACCGCATGAAATTTTCGTCGTGCGCCATGTAGCCGACGCTGAAGATGAAAATCAACATGCCGACGAACGTCACCATCATCAGCATGATGGCCGTGAGCGGGTCAAGCACCCAGCCGATGTCCATCCACTGGCCGCCGAATTGAATCCAGTTGAAGCTAAACACTTCGCGGAAGGCTTCATGCCCCTCGCCGTGATGACCGAGCGTGGCGGCGAACGCGCAGAGCGAAAGCAGGAAGCCCAAGGCCATCGAGCCGATGGCGAGCGTCGCCGCGAGCTTGCGCGCCGGCTGTTTGTTGACGGCGATGATACCCGCCGCAAACAGTGGCAGCGCGGGAATCAGCCAGAGATATTGAACGATCCAATTCATTTGTTTCTTTAACGCAAAGACGCAAAGACGCAAAGGCGCAAAGGATTTTTCTTTCCTTGCGACTTTGCGTCTTGGCGACTTTGCGTTGAAATTTTCATTTGTTTTTTCGGCGCGTGGCAACAGCTTTCAGCGCAGTCAGCCGGCGTTTCCGGCGCAAACTTGCCGCTTTCGTTTTACGGGTGAGCGCGGCTTTTCGACCAGCATCTTTCATGCGCTTTCGCCAATTCGCGGTTTTCGACTGGTCGCGCATCATTTGGATGGTTTCCGTCGAAATGATGTCGAGATCGTGCATCTTGTGGCAGTTCGGACAAAGAATGACGAGATTCTTCAGGTCATTATTGCGACGGTCTCCATCAATGTGTGCGATTTCCAAAACAGCCGAAATTCCGAAACCGCAGTGCGCGCAAAATTGCGCGTAATGCCCAAAGGCAAATTTTCGGTAATTGAAGCGTTCGGCCATATTTATCCCTTCAGCTCCTTCACTTCATCCAAATTGGAGGTTTTTTTGTGGCGGTAAATCGCGATGACGAGCGCAAGGCCTACGGCCGCTTCCGCACCGGCGAGCGCCATGGAAAAAAGCACGAACATAAAACCGGTCAGCGCCTCCGGATGCGGGCCGAACCGCCAGAAGGCAATCAGGTTCAGGTTCGCGGCGTTCAGCATCAACTCGATGCCGATGAGCACAAGAATCGCGTGCCGCCGCGTGACCGCCCCGGCGAAACCGACGGCGAACAGCAGCGCGGACACGAGCAGGCAGGCTTGCAGCGGCGTCATGCGGCACCTCCCGAAGAGGATGGAGGATGGAGGATGGAGGATGGCGCGGACGGTTTTTCCATCTTCAATCCTCCATCTTCCATCTTCGGTTTTTGTGATTCTTCTTTCAAAGCGATGATGACCGCGCCGATCATCGCGGCGGTCAGAACCAAGCCGATGATTTCGAGCGGTAATACAAATGTCGTCATCAGCGCGTCACCGACGTTTTTGACAGTGGCTACCGGCGCGGGCGGAATTTGTTTCGTCAGCGCAGAACTGTTCAGGATCGCCCAGCCGAGCGTCGTGAAGACCATGACGGTGACTGCGATGCCAGCCAGCCAGCCCGGCGACAGCACGCTTTGGTCGGGTGCTTCACCACTGCGCGTCAGCAAAATCGCGAACACGATGAGGATGGCGATGGCGCCGACATAAACTAAAATCTCGGCGAAGCCGACGAACTGCGCGTCAAGTTGCAGATACAACGCCGCAATGCCAGAGAACGCGACCGCCATCGCCAGCGCGCAATGCACCAGATTGCGAAGGCTCATGGCGAACGCCGCACCAAGCAGCGTCACAACGGCAGTGATGATGAAAAAGGGAGACATGGTTATTGTGGCTGCGACGCCCCGTCGCAGGAGGGTGAGTGCGACGCCCACGTCGCGTTTTTCGGAACGGCAGGAATTGGCGACGAGGCGTCGCCACCACGCTGACTGCGACGAGGCGTCGCAGCTACGCGTTCGGCGATGTGATGGTTCAAATTTTTCATTCAGCGTAGCGATAAATGCGTTTCCCGAATTTTTGGTTTTGCATCAGGCCGCGCCCAAGAATGGCATACGCGCCGAAAATAATCGCGCTGCAGACCAGCCAGCGTTGCCAGTCGTGACTCATGTAATGCCAGATGCCGGCGACGAGGATGTTGATGAGCGCGAGCGGCAGCATGAATTTCCAGGCGAAGTTCATCAGTTGATCCATGCGCAACCGCGGCAGCGTGGCGCGAATCCAGATGAAGACGAAAACAATCGCCATGAGCTTCGTGAAAAACCAGACGTAGGACGGAATCCACGTCAGGAACGAAACCGGCGAAGTCCAGCCGCCGAGAAACAGCGTGATGCCGAGGCCGATGATGGCGAACATGCCGAGATATTCGCCGAGGAAAAACAGCGCGAACTTGAAGCCGGAGTATTCCGTGAAATAGCCGGCGATGATTTCGGATTCGGCTTCCGGCAAATCGAACGGCGTGCGGTTGGATTCGGCGAGCGACGCGATGAAGAACAAAATGAATCCCACCAAGCCCCACGGCGTAAACACAAACCAATGCGCGATGCCAAAAGTATATTGGTTTTGGTGGGCGATGATGTCATTCAGGTTGAGCGAGCCGACGACCATCACCACCGTCACAGCGGAAAGGATGAGCGGGATTTCGTAGCTGACCATCTGTGCGATCGCGCGCATCGCACCGAGCAGCGAATATTTGTTGCGGCTCGACCAGCCGGCCATGAAAACCGAAACTTCCACCGCGCCGCCGACGGCGAAGAATAATAGCAAGCCCGCGTCGTAGTCGGTGACGGTCATGTTTTTGCCGAACGGCAGCACTGCGTAGGCGAGCAGCACGGGAATCAGCATCACCACCGGCGCGAGGAAGTGGACGATTTTATCCGCCGCGCGCGGAACGATGTCTTCTTTCGTGAGCATTTTCACACCGTCTGGAATGAACTGACCGAAGCCGCACAGGCGGATTTTGGTGAACGGAATGCCAACGCGGTTGGGGCCGTAGCGGTTCTGGATGCGGCCAATGCCCTTGCGCTCGAAAATGGTGGTGATGGAAAACAGGGCGGGAAACACCGACAGGATGAACGCGATGCAAATCAATGACGACGCCAGCGGACGCCAAGCCTCCGGCACAAAGCTCACCAGCCAGTGCAGGGCGGTCACAAAAATTTGATCTAGCTTGTCGAACATTTTCTTTCAGTGTTTCAAATTCATTTCGCTGCCGGCGGCGGTGTCGTTGGCGCCGGAGCCGCGATTGGTGCCATGACGGCGGCGGCCGCAGCTTTCGCCTTCGCTTCGGCGTCCGCTTTGACTTTGGCTTCCGCGGCAGCCTTGGCTTTGGCCTCGGCCTTGGCTTTTTCTCCGGCGATGACGGCATCCGAATCGGCGGCATCGTGCGGGTGAAGCTTCTGGTAATAAGCGTTCGACTTGGCGAGTTTGTCCTTGGTCAGCAACAGGCCGCCGAAGCGATCGGCGGTGCTCAACTCAAATTTTGTGTCCATCTTGATGGATTCGAACGGGCAGACCTCGACGCAAATCTGGCAGCTCATGCAGACGGAAATATCAATGTCGAACGTCAGCGGATAAATCTGCGCGTGGCCCTTGTAATCCGGCTTCTTGTCCTTGCTCTTGACGATGTAGATGCACTTTGGCGGACATTCCTTCTCGCAAATCTGGCAGGCCACGCAGCGCAGGCCTTTTTCCCAGTCGTCGCCGTCATAGACGAGGAACGGGAACTGCCGCGTGTTCTCCTTCGGCACGAGGTGCTCTTCGGGATATTGCACGGTGGTGAGCCGTTCCTTCGAGACGTAACTCCCGAAGAAATTCTTGGCGGTCACCGCCATGCCTTTGATGATTTGCTCGCCTAACATTTTTGCTGCCTCAAATCGGTTTTCATCGGTCCACCTCGCCGAGCACAATGTCCACGCTGCCGAGAATGACCACGGCGTCGGAAATCCGGTGGCCGAGGCACATGTCTTCCAAAATCGTCAGATTGATGAAACTCGGCGGGCGCACGCGATAGCGATATGGATTCGGCGAGCCGTCGCTGATGACGTAAAAACCAAGTTCGCCCTTCGGCGCTTCGACGCGGCCATAGACTTCGCCGGGCTTCGGACGGAACCCGCGCAGCTTCGCCTTCGGATCCATGACCGGGCCGGCGGGAATGTCGCGCAAGGCCTGCTCCAGAATCTTGATGCTCTCACGCATTTCCAAAACGCGCACCATGTAGCGGTCGTAAATGTCGCCGTGCTCGCCGATCGGCACCTGGAAATTAAACCGGCCGTAAATGCCGTATTTGTCCACCTTGCGCAGATCGTAATTCACGCCCGCCGCCCGGAGCATCGGACCGGTGATGGACGCGTTGATCGCCAGTTCTTTCGGCATCACGCCGACGAACTGCGTGCGGGCGAGGACAATTTCGTTCTCGGTGAGAAAGGTTCCAAATTCGTCGAGGAACTTGCTGTAATCGCTGACCACTTTCTTCGTCTGCGCAATCCACTCGTCGTTGACGTCCACGCGGACGCCGCCGAAGCGCATATAATTGCACATCATCCGCGCGCCGCTGACCGACTCAAAAAGATCTAGAATTTTTTCGCGTTCGCGGAAGGCATACATCATCGGCGTGCCGAGCGCGCCCATGTCCTGCACAAAAAATCCGATGAGGCAGGTGTGATTCTGGAGACGCGTGAGTTCCGCCATAATGACGCGGATGTATTCGGCGCGCTCGGGAACGGCCAGACCGGCGAGCTTTTCGACCGTGAGCGCGTAGGCCCAGTTGTTCGTCATCGAACAAAAATAATCCAGCCGGTCGGTGTAGGGCATCGAGGCGAGATAGGAAATGTTCTCGCCAATTTTCTCGTGGTTGCGGTGGAGATAGCCGCACACCGGCTTGAGTTTCACCACTTTTTCGCCATCCAGCACCACATCCATGCGGAACACGCCGTGCGTGGACGGATGGTGCGGCCCCATGGAAATCTCCAGCAGCTCGCCGATGGGTGTGCCGCTCTCATCGAGCTTCGGCTTCACTTCAAAACTTTTCGGCGGCATGGCGGCAACGGTGCTCACGCTTTCACCTCCGGCGTCGGATAATGTTTCTTGGCGGCGTCCAAAACTTCGTCGTGCGGCGTCGGCTCGTATTCGTAGTCGTCCGGCTCAACGTAATCCCGTCGCATCGGAAAGCCCACAAACTCGTCCCACATCAAAATCCGGCGCAGGTCGGGATGACCGTCAAAAATTACGCCATACAAATCAAAAACCTCGCGCTCCTGAAATTCCGCGCCGCGCCAGAGCGGCGTCAGTGACGGCAAATGCGTCTGCTCCGCGCGGTTTCCCGTCCGCATCCGCAACACCACCGGGCCGTGCTTCAGTTCCATCGAATAAAGGTGATAAACCACTTCGAGATAGCCGGGACGAATCGTTTTTTTGACTTCCTCGACTTCTTTTTCCACGCCGTCCACGGTTTGCTTCACCTTGATTTTCTCGGTGAGTTCTTTGTCGGGCCAGTCCACGCCGGTGACGTTCGAGCAGTAATCCAGCTTCAACTGCGCGTCGTCCCGGAGAAATTTCGCCAGCGCCAGACCGCTGTTGGCATCCACCAGCAGCGAGCGCTCGCCCGCAGCACATTCGTTCGCGAGAATTTCAATTTTCGCGGACGGCAGCGCGGCTTCGAGGCGCGACTTGATTTGTTCGAGTGTTTCCACGGTTTAACGCTGGATAGCCGGCGGCTGCCAGACTTCGGGATTCTTCGGCGGTTCGAGATCGTGTTTGCCGTAGGCCGGCACCGGATATTCGCCTTCAACCTCGGCATTCAGATGGCGCGGACGATCCGGCCCGGTGAGTTTTTGGTTCCGGATTTTTTCCTGCAACGTCATGATCGCGTGGATCAGCGCCTCCGGCCGCGGCGGACAGCCGGGAATCGCCACGTCCACCGGCAGATAACGATCAATGCCCTTGAGCACGTTGTAGCCCTGCTTGAACGGCCCGCCGGAAATCGCGCACGCGCCCATCGCAATGACGTATTTCGGCTCCGGCATCTGGTTGTAAAGGCGCACGACGAGCGGCGCCATTTTCTTGGTGACGGTGCCGGCCACAATCATCAAATCCGCCTGGCGCGGCGAGGGCCGAAAGACTTCCGCGCCAAACCGCGCGAGGTCGAAGCGCGACATGGACGCCGCCATCATTTCGATGGCGCAGCAGGCGAGGCCGAACGTCAGCGGCCACACGGAATTCGCGCGGCCCCAATTATACAGCTCCTGCAATGACGTCACATAGACGCCCTGCTTCTGCAATTCACTTTTCAGACCTTCGTCAATCATGGCAACAATTCTCCGGTGTCAGCTCCAGGTCAAAATCCCTTTCCGCCACGCCCAGACCAGGCCTTCCACCAGCAGCACCAAAAAAATGATCATTGCCACGAACGCGCCGACAGTCAGACCGGTAAACGAAACCGCGAACGGCAGCAGAAAAATCGTCTCCACGTCGAACACCAGAAAGATGATGCCGTAAAGGTAATATTCCGACCGGAAGTGAATCCAAGCGTCGCCCTTGGATTCGAGACCGCACTCGTAAGTGGCGTTCTTGTCCTTGCCCGGTTTTGCAGGCGAGAAAAACCTTGCCCAAGCCCAGGCCGCCGCCAGCGGCGTCAGCGCGAAGCAGACCGCCGCCGCCATGAGCAGCACCAGGACCAGATAATGATTTTCGGGCGTTTGCATCGCGTAAATTTTAACCAATAAATCGTGTTGTTGAAACTTTTCTGCCTTTGATTCCTCAATGGCGATTTAACTTTTACCAGAATCTTCTTGCCCGCGATCAACCAAAATTAGCATTTGCTGAACAAAATTTGTTTAGCCGCAGACAAAAACAATCTAAAACCAAGGCGGATTTGAAACAAAGCAACTAATGAATCTTGAAAACACCCGCCGTCTGACTGTCAAAAACGGGCGGTTTCCGGGGCGATCGCCCCGGTGAATCATTTGGGGCTTTTGTAAATCGGCTTCGGCACGACGATGGCGGCAAAGCGTTTGCCGCGAATCTCAATCTCGATCTTCGTGTCTGCCTTGGCCAATGCCGCCGGGACATAGCCCAGGCCGATGCCGAGATTCAGCGACGGGCTTTGCGTGCCGCTGGTGACGATGCCAACACTCGCGCCGTTCGCCCAAATGGGATAATGCGGACGCGGCGGCGCGGATTTGTCCGTCATTTTGAACGCGACCAGTTTTTTCTTCACGCCGTTCGCCTTTTGTTCCGCGAGCACGGCACGGCCGTTGAACTCGCCCTTGTCGAGCGAAACGAAAAATCCGACGCCCGCCTCGATCGGCGTGGTATTTTCGTCCAGTTCGTGGCCGTAAAGCGGATAGCAAACTTCCGTGCGCAGTGTGTCGCGCGCGCCAAGGCCGCAGGGCTTGATGCCGAACGACGCGCCCACGGAGAGAAACTTGTCCCAAAGACGGCAAGCGGCAACTTCCGGACCGAGAATTTCAAAACCGTCTTCGCCGGTGTAACCGGTGCAACCCACCAGAACATTGTTGTTCTCAAAATGAAAACCGGCGAGCTGATTCTTTTTCAGTGCGCTGACGGCGGCGACGGAGGCAACGGCATCGGACGCGCCGGGGATGCAGGTATTGATGAACGACCGCACTTTCGGACCTTGCACGGCGATGGCGGCGTAATGATGCGAGGCGTCGGTGAGATTTAGTTCACCGCCGGCAGACTTCGCCGCCTGCGTCTTGAGCCACGCCACGTCCACGTCAATGCGGGAAGCGTTGATGATGAGGAAATACGCATCCGCCGCGAGCCGGTAGGCGTAAAGATCGTCAATCACGCCGCCGTGTTCGTTGCACATCAGGGTGTATTGGCCCTGGCCGGACCCGAGCTTGCGGATGTCGTTCGTGAGCGTGCGATTCAGAAATTCCGCCGCGCCCGCGCCGCTGACGGTGACTTCGCCCATGTGCGAGATGTCAAAAATGCCGGCGGCATTGCGGACGGCCAGATGTTCGTCGGTGATGCTGGTGTATTGCACGGGCATTTCCCAGCCGCCAAAATCAATCAGCTTCGCGCCGAGTTTCTGGTGCGCGGAATAAAGAGCGGTTCGCTTGAGCATCCCCAATTAAAAAACAAAACCGCAAAATTAAAAATGACAAAATGCGCGGACGGGCTGATTTTTGTTTCAGCTTCTTTTCAATTAAGCATCCAGCCGGGCGATGACTTCCTGCGCCAGCAGTTCATACGCCGCCGAACCGGAGCTGTATTTGTCGTAATAAATGATCGGCTGGCCGAAGCTGGGCGCCTCGGCGAGCTTCGTCGTGCGCGGAATCACGGTCTCAAAAACTTTTGCGCCAAGCAGGCTGCGGACTTCGCCGACGACTTCGTTGGACAACTTGGTGCGACCGTCGAACATCGTCATCACCACGCCGAAAATTTCCAAGCGTGGGTTGACGCCGGCGTCTCGCAACTGGCCGAGCACTCGGTTCATCATCGAAATGCCTTCGAGCGCGTAATACTCGCATTGCAACGGGATGAGAATGCCGTCGCACGCGGTGAAGGCGTTCAGCGACAGGATGCCGAGTGACGGCGGGCAGTCGAGCAGCACAATATCGAACCGACCGCAGTTGCGCACGGGCAGGAGCGATTGCGCCACGCGCTGCAAATGATTTTCCATCCGCGCGAGTTCGAGATCGGCGGCGCACAAATCCACTTCGCTGGGAATGGCTTCCAGCCGCTCGTAAGCCGTGGGTTTGATTTTGTCGAGCAGGCTGCCTTCGCCCAGCAGGACGTGATACGCGCTGGCCCCTTCGATTTTTTCGAGACCGATGCCACTGGTGGCGTTGGCCTGCGGGTCGAGGTCGAAAAGTAATACCCGTTTGCCATCCGCGGCGAGACAGGCGGCGAGGTTGACGGCGGTGGTGGTCTTTCCCACGCCGCCTTTTTGGTTGGCGACGGCAATGACTTTGGTTGGCACTGGGGCCATTAAATGAAAAGGGCGGTGGCGTTTCAAGCGCACACCGCGCCCAGCAGAAGATTGTTTGAAAGGGCTTATTGGGTCGCCGGCGCGAAGCTGGCCGACTGGAACAGGGGATTCGGCTGCTGGCCAAACAGCGTGGCCATCGGCTGCAGGCTGACAACCGGATTAGTGCTGATCACGATGCCAGAAGTTTCCGTCCCTGCGACCGTCGGCAACGCCGACGCCAGATCGGAGGCGGAGTCCAGCGCAGATGCCGAGGCAACCAGCGCGCCTGTGGGCACGGAGTCGGAGCGATCCGCCAGCACCACGCCAATCAACAAGACCAGACAAAGACTTGTGGCGAACCCGCCGATGACACCCGGCTTGGTTTCAAATATGCGCAGCAGGCTCACCAGCCACGGCACCCCGATATGCAGCCGCTCCGCCAGGCCTTGGGAGCCGTCCGCTTCGCCCGCACGGATGCGCGAAATGACCTCGCCGGAAAAAATGTTGAAATAGCCGGGCGGCGGAACTTCGTGCCGCTTGAGTTTCAGCAGCCGTTTCAATTCGTCGAAATTATCATTGCTCTCGTTCATGTTGACTTATGACTTGATGTATTCCGCCAAGTAGCCCTGCATCTGCTGACGCGCATAAAACAGCCGCGAGCGCACCGTCCCGATGTTGCAGCCCGCGATCTCCGCGATTTCCTCGTGGGAGACGCCCTGCACATCATGCAGAACCACAACCATTCTGTGAGGTTCAGACAGCTTGAGCAACGCTTCGTTCAATTTTTTTTGCAACTCGCTCAAGCCGGCGTCGCGCTGCGGGGTTTTGTCGGAAACGAGCGCCACCAGATCCGGATCGTGCTCGGCGTTGAAGTCCAGATCGTCCAGGCTCAAGTGGTGCTTGTTCTTCCGTTGCTTGAGGAAATTGATGGTCTTGTTGACCGCAATCCGGTAGAGCCAGGTGTAAAAACTGGAGCCGCCCTTGAACGATTTCAGCGCCGAATAGGCCTTGATGAACGACTCCTGCGCGAGGTCGTTGGCGTCTTCGTGGTTGGACGTCATGTGGTAGATCGTCGCGTAAATGCGCTCCTGATAGCGTTTCACCAGTTCGTCGTAGGCGCGCAAATCGCCGTGCCTGGAACGCCGCACCAAATCGCCTTCCAGCATGCCGGCGGGCGCGTTGGGATCTGGAATCGTGACGGGTTCGGACATAAGCATGGTCATTGAACCACCAAAATCCCGGTTTGTTGCGCTAAAAAATCCGCCAGCGCCAACAAGCCCGCGCGGCCCGGCGATTCCGGCAATGCGCGCAACGCGCGGCGGGCCAGGTCGAGAAAACGCTGGATTTCCCGCACGGACGGCTCAAACGTCTCGTATTTAGCGAGCAGCGCGTTGATCGCCGCCAAGTTTTCCGGCTGCCATTTTTTGATCATTTTTTCCAAGACCGTCCGGTCGGACACCGTCGCGCGTTCCCACGCCAGCAGCACCGGCCAGGTCAATTTGCCCTTGGCCAGATCCGTGCCGAGCGATTTGCCGGCCTCGGCCTCGGTGCCGAACAAGTCCACGCAGTCGTCATACACCTGATACGCTGTGCCGACGGCCGCGCCGAATTCGCGCAAGGCCGTCCGCTGCCCCGGGGGCGCGTCGCTCAAGAACGCCGCGAGATCGCAGGAGAGCGTGAACAGCTCGCCGGTCTTCATTTCCATGACGCGGAAATAGTCGCGCCGCGCGGCCGGGAAATTCCGCCGCTGCTGCGTCTGCAAAATTTCGCCGGAGCAGACCGTGTTCGTCGCCTGCGACACCGCGCGGCAGATTTCGGTCGTCGGAAAACTGGAGGCCAGAATCAGCGCCTGCGCGAATAGGCAGTCGCCGAACAACACGGCGATTTCGTTGCCCCATTTGGCCGCGACCGTCAGGCTGCCGCGCCGGATTTCCGCCTCGTCAATGACGTCGTCGTGAACGAGCGTGGCGAGGTGGATCATTTCAATGATCACCGCCGCCTTGACATGCGCTTCCTTGGGCCGGCCAAAACAGCCCGCCGCCAGCGCGACCAGCGTCGGACGCAGATGTTTGCCGCCGTTGTTGAGCGCGTGCTCGGCGTAAGGCACGATCTGCGGGTCGAAATCGCGCGCCTGGCGCATAAGCTGTTGCGTCACGGCCTGGAGGAACGGCTCCACCGGTTCCATAATTTTTTTCCAGGAACGGGCGGAATCGGTATCGGAAGCGCGTTCGGAATGGGAACCCGCGACTTTGGTTTCAGCAGCCAGCATCGGCTTGAATCTAATTTCCTGATGGAACGGAGTCAAACTTGTTATATTTTGCGCCGGGCGAAATCACCGCGGCCCCCGGGAAAGGTTTTAAAGAGTTTGCTTGTATTTCCCCTGTTTCCCACCATATTTAAATTATTCCAGATGGGATTTAACCGCGCTGCCAAAATGAAAATAAACAAACTGTCCGTGCCCATTTCGATGACGGCGACGCTCGCCGTCGTTGTGACCTGCGCCTTGAGTTGCGCCAAGAAAAACAATGGCGGCGGCACTCCGCTGCCCGAGCCGTCGGAACCGCTGCCGACCAATGCGGCCCCTGCTGACACGAAGCCCCCGGTCGCGCCCGACACGAATGGTCCCGACGCCGCGCACGTCCTCACCATCACCAATGTCCCCGCGCCAACGGACATCACCAATGCGCCGCCGGCGGAAACCACGGTCAAGGCGGTCGAAACTCCAGCCCCGACGATTACATCCACGAACGTCACCGTGGTTGAAATGCCCACCACCATTCCGGCCGCGCCGACGAATTTTTATTCCGCCGATTTCACCAAAAATTCGTGCTGTGCCGCCGACAGCCACGCCGCCGACGGCTGCACCAATTTCTTTTTCCGTTTCCGCGGTGGCTACGAACATATCAATCATGGCGACAACAACGATTCCTACTGGTTGAGCGCAAAATTTTATGCCTATGGCGACGGCCTGCGCGAACAAGCCGGCAAAAATGGCTGGCTGATTCCCGACGCCAGCGCGGAAATTTCCAGCCAGTATCTGCCCAAGACCGACCAGAATCCGCACCCCGGCAGCGACAACGGCCTCCGCCTCCGCGCCAATTTTACCTGGCCTTGGATTCACTGGACCACGCTCATGTTCGCGCGCACCAACAGCGTCTGTCCCTTCTGCCAGCCGCTCACGCTCGGCCTTGGCCCCACGGTCAACGTTGGCTTTGACCACCTTTACAACGAATCCGATTTCCGGCTCGCCCGTTATGCCGGCGCTCGCCTGACGTTCAATCGCAATGGCTTCATCGAATACACCGCCGGCGGCACCGACGGCCTCGACGGCACGCGCCAGCAAGTCGTCGCCGAAATTCCCTTCTACGAAAGCCGTGACGGCGAAGTGCGCTATTATCTGCGCGGTCTGTGGAACCGTGGCGCCCGCAACCGGCCCGACGTGCTCGAAGGCGGACTCTTTTTGGAAATGCCCTTCAGCACGCTTTACACGCCGTGCAAGTGGGGCGACCTCGTGCCGTTCGCCAAATAAAAACCAGCTTATCGCATCATGCCGGACTGGAATTTCCAGTCCGGCATTTTTATTATCCTCCCTGCTTGCGAACGGCACAGGTGCGGCCCGCCCAGTCTTAACACTTTCTTAACGCCGGTGGCGCGCATCTTGATTAGCCGCGACCCGGCAATTACGTCAAGGTTCTGGCTGGAAAGATTAATACCTATGACCGATTTGATATTCATCGCTGTCCTCGCCCTGTTTTTTGTGGCGGGCGAATTTTACGCCCACTGGTGCGAAAAACTCTAAAAATTTATGGAAACCATCATCGTTGGTCTCGTTGCCCTCGCGTTGTTCGCCTATCTGTTCATCGCGATGGTTTATCCTGAAAAATTTTAACATCTGCCAACTATGAACACTTCCGGCTGGTTACAACTTGCCCTTTTCGTCGGCGCGCTCGCGGTCATCACCAAACCGATGGGGCTTTACCTCATGCAGGTGCTCGACCCCAAGGGCAAAACTTGGCTCGACCCGGTGGTTCGTCCGCTCGAACGCCTTTCCTATTGGGTCATGGGCGTGCGCGCGGAGCAGGAGCAGACCTGGCGGCAATACACCTGGGCCATGCTGCTGTTCAGCCTGGTGAGCTGCGTGTTCACTTATGCGATTCTGCGCCTGCAAAATTATCTGCCGCTGAATCCGCAGGGCTTTGGCGCGCTCTCGCCGCATCTGGCGTTCAACACCGCCGTCAGCTTCACGACGAACACCAACTGGCAGAGCTATTCCGGCGAATCCACGATGTCCTATCTCTCGCAGATGGTCGCACTGGTGATTCACAATTTTTGCTCGGCGGCCACCGGCATTGCCATCGCCGCAGCGCTGGTGCGCGGCATCGCGCGACATTCGACGCAACTGCTCGGCAACTTCTGGGTGGACCTCGTGCGCGTCACCTACTACCTGCTGCTGCCCATTTGCCTCGTGCTGGCGGTTTTCTATGTCTCGCAAGGCATGATTCAAAACTTCAAGCCCTACGCCAAGGCGAAGCTCGTGGAATCTTACACCATCCAGGTTCAAAAAACTGACGACAAAGGCCAGCCCGTGACCACGAATGTGGCGGTCATGGTGCAAGCGCCCAAGCTGGATGCAAAAGGCCAGCCACTGATGACCAACGGCGTGGCGGTGATGATGGATGTGCCGCAGCTCGATGCGAAAGGCCAGCCGGTCATGACCAACGTGGCCGTCATGGTGGATCAAAAAGTGGAGGAACAATCCATCGTGCAAGGCCCGATGGCGTCGCAGGTCGCCATCAAAATGCTCGGCACAAACGGCGGCGGTTATGCGAACGCGAATGCCGCGTATCCGTTTGAAAACCCCACGCCGCTCTCCAATTTTCTGCAAATGCTCTCCATCTTTGCGATTGGCAGCGGCCTCACTTATTACCTTGGCCGCATGACAAAAAATCAGAAGCACGGCTGGTCCATTTGGGGCGCGATGATGGTGTTGTTCCTCGCCGGAACGCTGCTTTGCTGGTGGGCTGAATCCAGGGGGAACCCAATTCACCAGCAGCTCGGGGTGGCTGTGGCCGACGGGAATATGGAAGGCAAAGAGGTTCGCTTTGGCATTTTCAATTCCGCCTTGTTTGCCACGGTCACCACCGACGCTTCGTGCGGCGCGGTCAACTGCATGCACGATTCGCTCACCGCGCTGGGCGGGTTCGTGCCGCTGTTCAACATGCAGCTCGGTGAAATCATCATCGGCGGCGTGGGCGCGGGACTTTACGGAATGCTCGTCTTCGTCGTGCTGGCGGTGTTCATCGCCGGGCTGATGGTCGGGCGCACGCCGGAATATCTCGGCAAAAAAATCCAGTCCTTCGAGGTGAAGATGGCCATGCTGGCGCTGCTGGTTCTCGCTATTGACATTCTGGGCTTTTCCGCCTGGGCGGCGGTGAGCGACTGGGGACTGGCCGGACTCAACAACAACGGTCCGCATGGCTTGAGTGAAATTCTCTACGCCTATTCTTCCTGCACCGGCAACAACGGCAGCGCGTTCGCCGGCCTCACCGCCAACACGCCGTGGTATAACACCACGCTCGGCATCGCGATGTTGATCGGCCGTTTCCTGATGATCATTCCCATCATGGCGCTGGCCGGTTCGCTCGCGCAGAAAAAACTCGTGCCGGCCAGCGCGGGCACGTTCCCCGTCTCCGGCGGCACGTTCGTCATTTTGCTGATCGGCACGGTGTTGCTGGTCGGCGCACTGAACTTCCTGCCGGCGCTGACGCTCGGCCCGATTGTCGAGCACTTCCTCATGCTCCAGGGAAAATTGTTCTAGCAAAATTCCAATCGTAAATCGTCATTCGTAAATCGTAAATTTTATGACTCACAAAGCTCCTTCCCTGTTCGATTGGAAAATCGCCGGCCCGGCGGTGGGCGACGCCTTCAAAAAGCTAAACCCGCGCCTGATGGTCAAGAATCCAGTCATGTTCGTCACCATGGTCGGCGCGGTGCTGACCACCGTCGGCATTTTCACGGCGACGACGGACCGCAGTTTCATCGCGCAACTCGCGGTCTGGCTCTGGTTCACCGTTTTGTTCGCCAACTTTGCTGAAGCTGTGGCCGAAGGTCGAGGCAAGGCGCAGGCGCAGGCATTGCGCGGCACGCGGGTCAATACGGTCGCCCGCCGCGTTGGCAAAAACGGCAAGGTGGAAGAAGTCAGCGCCGACGGCCTGCGCAAAGGCGATGTCGTCCTCGTGCATGCCGGCGAAATCATTCCCGCTGACGGCGACGTGATTGAAGGCGCGGCCACGGTGGACGAATCGGCCATCACCGGCGAATCCGCGCCCGTCATCCGCGAAAGCGGCGGCGACCGCAGCGCCGTCACCGGCGGCACGCGCGTGTTGTCCGACGAGATCAAAATTCGCGTTTCGATCAATCCCGGCGAAGGTTTTCTGGATCGCATGATTGCGCTGGTTGAAGGTGCGGAACGCCAGAAGACGCCGAACGAAATCGCGCTCACCATTCTGCTTGCGGCGTTGACGTTTATTTTTCTGCTGGTTTGCGTGACGTTGAAACCGTTTGGTCTTTATTCCGCCACGGTCTTTTCCGTGCCGGTGCTGATCGCGCTGCTGGTGTGCCTGATTCCCACGACCATCGGCGGCCTGTTGAGCGCCATCGGCATCGCGGGCATGGACCGTTTGCTGCAACACAACGTGCTCGCGATGAGCGGTCGCGCGGTGGAGGCTTCGGGCGACGTGGACGTGCTGCTGCTCGACAAGACCGGCACCATCACGCTCGGCAACCGCCAGGCCACGGAGTTCATTCCCGCGCCGCTCGTCACCATCGAGCGCCTCGCCGACGCCGCACAGCTCGCGTCGCTCGCCGACGAAACGCCCGAAGGCCGCAGCATCGTGGTGTTGGCGAAGGAAAAATTCGGTTTGCGCGGACGCGAAATCGCCGCGCCGCACGCGCAGTTTGTGCCGTTCACCGCGCAGACCCGCATGAGTGGCGTGGATTTGTCCGCCGTTGACGGCCAGCTCGCGCGCCGCATCCGCAAAGGCGCGGCGGAGGCGATGAAAGTTTTCGTTGACCGCGAAGGCGGCATGTTCCCAAAAATTGTTTCCGACACGGTGGACACCATTTCCCGTTCCGGCGGCACACCGCTCGTCGTCGCCGAGGGTCGCGACGTGCTGGGCGTGATTCATCTCAAGGACATCGTCAAAGGCGGCATCAAGGAGCGGTTCGCCCAGCTTCGCAAAATGGGCATCCGCACCGTGATGATCACCGGCGACAACAAACTCACCGCCGCCGCCATTGCCGCCGAGGCGGGCGTGGATGATTTTCTTGCCGAGGCAAAACCGGAAGACAAACTCGCGCTCATCCGCAAGGAACAGGCCGGCGGCCGCATGGTGGCGATGATCGGCGACGGCACCAACGACGCGCCGGCACTCGCCCAGGCCGACGTCGGCGTGGCCATGAACACCGGCACCCAGGCCGCCAAGGAAGCCGGCAACATGGTGGACCTCGACTCGAACCCGACGAAACTCATTGAGATCATCGAAATCGGCAAGCAACTGCTCATCACGCGCGGTTCGCTGACCACGTTCAGCATCGCGAACGACGTGGCGAAATATTTCGCCATCATTCCCGCAATGTTGATGGTCACGTTCCCCGCCATTGCGCCGCTCAACGTCATGCACCTGCACAGCCCGAATAGTGCGATTTTGAGCGCGATCATTTTCAACGCGCTCATCATCGTCGCATTGATTCCGCTCGCGTTGCGCGGCGTGAAGTTCAAACCCATCGGTGCGCTCGCCATTTTGCAGCGCAACCTGCTCATCTACGGCCTGGGCGGCGTCATCATCCCGTTCGCCGGCATCAAGGGCATTGATGTCCTCATCTCTGCACTGAAACTTGTTTGAGTTATGAAAGCGGTATTGTGCAACGCTCGCCCTCACCCCGGCCCTCTCCCCCGGGGAGAGGGAGAATCGTATCCCGTCTCACTCAAAAACCCGCGACTGGGTTTTCCGGACGCGCATACGAAACGACCAAAGCGCCTGTTTGCTGTTCCCTCTCCTGGGGGAGAGGGCCAGGGTGAGGGCGGACGTCAAACCATCCATACCCAAATCACCAAAACAATATGAAAAAATTATTCTCTGAAATCCGCAGCGCCGTGATGGTCACGCTCATGCTGGCCGTCGTTTGTTGCGGGCTGTATCCGCTCGTCGTGTTCGGCGTCTCGCAAATCTTGTTCCACGACCAGGCCAATGGCAGTCTGATTGTGGACAAGGACGGGACGATTCACGGCTCGCGACTGCTCGGCCAGCAGTTCACCGCTGACAAATATTTCCATCCGCGCCCCTCCGATGCGGGCGCCAATGGAATGTCCTACGACCCGACCAGTTCCAGCGGCAGCAACCTCGGCCCGACCTCGCAAAAGCTGAACGATGCCATCAAGCAAAACATCGCGGACTATCGCACGCAAAACAATCTCGACACCAACGCGCCCGTGCCGGCGGATGCCGTTACCGCATCCGGCAGCGGCCTGGACCCGCACATCAGTCTGCGCAACGCCGAACTGCAAACGCCGCGCGTCGCCAAGGTGCGCGGCTTGGGCGAAGACAAGGTGCGCGAACTCATCCGTGCGAACACTGACTCCGCCAGCCTGGGTTTTCTCGGCGAGCCGGGCGTGAACGTGCTCCCGCTCAATCTCGCGCTGGACGCGTTGACGACGAAATAAATTTGCGCATCGAGATGATGCGCTGCAACCCGGCCAACATTATGAATCCAGAATTTTTCAACCTGCTGAAAGTGCTGTTCTATTTGATTATGGGCACGGCCGGCATTGTCCTGGTCGCCGGTTGGGCGCTGAAACGATTCGGGCCGCCCAAAAAATAAAACGAAGATGGTTCCGCCATTTTACCATCCCGGCCTGCCGGTGGTGCGACGTGGCGGTGACGATTGAAAAATATGACGGGCATTTTTGCATTCCGTGAAGATGCGGGCCTTCGACGATTCAAACTGGAAGTCGAAGGCGCGTCGGGCGGACGCATTCTTGCAAACAAAACGAATTACCACATGAACACGCCCCATTCATCACCGGGTGCAAATCGGACGGATCTCCGGACGGATGATGTGAATTTCCAGCGGGTGCTGGTGCCAGTCGATTTCTCGGTCTGCACGCTCGAAACGCTGCGTTATGCCAAGGCCCTAGTGGGGAAAACCGGCGCGGTGGTTGATGTGCTGCATGTCGTGCAACCCAGCCTTGGCCGGCATGAGGCGGCCATGCCAGGGCCGGGTATGATCCGCACCATGTTCGAGGGCGCCCGTCAAGAATTGAAACGGCTGGTCGGGATGCTGTGGGCGAATGAAGCCAGGGCCGCCGTTTCCATCCGGGTTCGTGAAGGCCGCGCGGACGAAGTCATTCTTCGCGAGGCCGGCGTCACCCACGCCTCACTGATCATCATGGGAATGCGCAACCGCAGTTGGCTGTCGGGGCTGCTGCGGCACCATACCGTGAAGCGCGTCCTTCAAAGCGCGCCGTGTCCTGTCTTGGTGTTACGTTCCGGCGTGAATGTTCTGAAGCTGAATTTGGCGTTGGATGGATTGGCCAACGGCAGTCCATCTGGGAAGTGATAACCGTCCTCAACGACCAAGCTTATGAATCTGTATCAATCAACTGCAAAGGGTCTCCGCATGGACCAGGTGGTGATAATTTTCGTTCCGACGGGTGCGCCGCAACGCGACTTTGAAGCTGCGTTGCGTGAGCACTTCGAGTCGGTCCAGGCTGGCGAAACGCCACCTCAATCCAATGCAGATCAGGTCAGAATTTCCGACAACGACCAGATGCCATTATGGACGTGGTTCGTTCCAAACTCTTGTCGCTAGTCGCAATTTCTTCGCCTGCTGTTTTGCTGTGAATGTTGAATTTGTCAACCTGCTGAAAGTGCTGGCCTATTTGATCGTGACCACCGTCGGCATCGTCCTGCTCGCCGGCTGGGCACTGAAACGGTTTGGCCCGCCGAAATGAACTCGACCACACCAAGGAGATGTGTCCGGCAAAAAATTGGGGGCCCGCTGCGGCTTGGTGATTGCCGTTTGCCTGCGCGTGGAATAAATTGCGTCATGCTTTTCGACCGCCAGCGTGTGTTGCTTGAACTTTT
>ODAK010001662.1_pt1 | contig 23912 bp, 14 predicted proteins | sample 1539591 | NCBI WGS metagenome assembly ODAK01 (sample SAMEA3539303, study PRJEB22396) | soil metagenome | biome: tundra; feature: field; material: soil | place: USA | collected 2010-05 | depth 0.15 m | reverse complement strand
GTAAAGCCTCTCTGGCGGAATTCCTCCGCGATGGTGTCGCTCGCCCTTCGGCAATGAATGTTTATGGTTGCCGACTTGCTAATGTTCTCGAAAAGCAGGTCACGCGCTTGCGAGTCCGCAGGTGGCATACTGTACCCGTGGATGAACACCTCTTCCGTGGACCGAAGCCAATTAGCGGCTCTTGTCCACAGCGGCACCCAGAACTCTTGCCAACGAAAGTCCTTTTTAGGCGCCGGCAGGATAAATGTGCCCTGCTCGTTGACACCCACGGTGCCTTGGCCCACGCGACCATCAGAAACGTCGTCGAACCCAAGGAGTCTCAGGTCACGCGACAACATGTACGGAGGCCCATCCTTTTGCAGCGGGTGCTGATACCAGTTGACGCTGCCGTGCAGTTTGAAAATCTCGACGGGAGAATCCGCCCTCTCAGGGAACGCAGCTGCCGATGTCCCACTTCGCTGCCTTAACGAGTGCGCGCTCAAGAGCCACATCGTAATTGAAAGTAATCAGGGTCGAATCCGGTTTCAGTTTGCATTCCGCGAAGCTGTCGTAGCCGGTCGGCGCGGACCGCTCCATCTCGGTCTGATAGAAAAACTCCCGGAACGCTGTGACCAGGTCGGTACGCATGTATTGCGGATAGAAGCCCTCCGTCGGCACCTCCGAGGGCCCACCTTCGAGGAGGCGCAGGTCACGCGCGCAATCCTCAAATATGTCCTTTTGGTCCTGAAAGTACCTCGTCGGCCCCGTAGGCGTCACTCGGTTGGTTCCGGACTCGGCGAGCTTCCCGAGGATGCCCTCAAAATCGCCGAGCGACCCGAAGGTCTCGCGGACCTGCACGATACGATTCCGGCACCATCCTACCCAAGGCTGAGAATCGTCGCAGCCATCGAGCCAATCTGACATTTTCTGCAGGAGCTGTGACGCCAGTGGGTAGCCCGCGCTGAACGATGCCCCGGCTCCCAGGACGTAGGCGGTCATATGTATCCCAATCATAACGCCCGAAAGGAGCTGATCGCAGAACTGGCCAGCCTCTACGCACGCAACGTACATTCAGAGTTGGATTCAGGCTTTGAAGAAGGACAAGAACGAGATTTTCAGAGCGGCCAGCGCTTCGGCGCGCAGTTCCGCGACGGGCCCCACCGGGGTGATGCGGAAGACCTGAGGCTGCTCCTGCGCCGCCAGGACGAGCGTGGCGATGAACGCGAACTTGCGCAACGGGGTCATGGGCGCCTACTTGCGGGAGCGCACAGCCAAACCGTGGAATTATCCTCCTGCGCCGCGTTGGCTACGCACAGCCGTCAGCGGGGCAGACGGGCGTCCAGGGTCCTTTCAACAACCAGCAGCGACTCTTCGATATGGAGATCGGCCGCTGGACCCAGCGGGACATTGATGCCCAGCAGCGTCAGAAGGTTCTTCTCCTCAGCCCACAAAAGGAAGCCGCGTACGATTTCTCCTTGTGCGTCAGACTCTCGTATCGCGCGATGCAGCCGGTCAAAGAATCCCCGGTCGCAACGCGGGGCTAGGTCCGAGTACGCCCGCATCACAGCGTCGGTATTCTCCGGTTCCCTCTGTCCCACCAGGATGACCGGCACGAGTTCAGGGAGGCCGCACCGAAACAAGTAGTCCTCAATGGATTCGCTATCTCTATTCGTCATCTTCGATTTCTCCAGTTGGCCCCGCCTTTGGCGGCGCGGCCCAGTTCAGATGCTCGTCACAAAACCAAGGCGCGCCGGCAGGTCCGGTGAGCCCTTTTCCGCACAGGAGGCACGCTGGCGGAGCTTCGGGACGGATGGCGTCGAGCAAGGCTCCGCCTAACAGGTCGCGGCACTGTTCGGCTACGCCCTGCGCAACCGGATTCGAAGGATTGATGCGCAGGGCGAACCGGCTCAGGGCATACGCATCCGGAATGCGGCCCAGAAATCCGAGGTTGTTTGCGCGGACCGCGAGGGCATCATCGTCCATCGGATTGTCTTCCAACATCGCCCTAGCCACGTCAGCCGCCTCCTCGTACCGCTTCAGCCGTTTGAGGATCTTCGCCATGGCCAGCCGCAGGCCGCGATGCTTCATGCCGGACTCCAGACACACATTTGCATGAACCAATGCCTCCTGATATTTGCCGCCGTCGGACAGCACGAAGGCACTCAGGAGGTGGGCATCCATGTAGTCCGGCGAAAGGGAAAGAGCAGCGCGAACGTAGGCCTCGGCCTTGGGGGACGGCGTTCCGTCCTTGTATGCCAGTCCGGCTTCGTGCAACAGGGAGACGGCTGCATCGGATGGGGGGGTGGTCACGCCGACTTTGAAGGCCGCCGTGTTCCCAGCCGATTCCTCAGCGAATTCGCCGCCTACCAGCCGGAACTGCCAGCAGCCCAGGACAGTATCCACGGCATAGATTTCCCGGGAGGTCAGGAAGCGCACGAGGCAGGGTGTATGGAGCAACGGGGCGGCGGCAATCATCAGTCCCTGCCCGGTCTCGTGAACGCTCAGCATGCACAGCGCCTCGCCGGAACGTGCTCCCGGATTCCAGCGGGACTCACCCGAAACTCCAACCGCCAGGCAGCGCCCGTCGTCGGTGAAATCCAGCGCCTTTACCGCGCCTGGAACGGAGAAACTGGCATTCAGATGGTCGAACCGCGCGCCACCAAAAATGCAGACCCGCCCGGCCTTCGTGCCCACGGCAGCCAATCGGCGGTCGTCAGCGAGATGGCTCACCGCGAGCGCGACAGGCTCCTCCAGCGGGGGAAGGTTGAGAACGGGCTCATCGCCTGCAAAGGTTGTACCCAGCCGGAAGGGTCCTTCTGCGCGCGTGCGGTAGAGGAACCAAGGCGACCACTGCCGGTCCACCGGAGGGTTGTCCGCCAGCGCGACAATACGTTCCGCCCGCGGCCGGAGTTCCTGGGACATGGCGGGCGGATCCAGGCGCCAGATGCGTAAGACTGGAGCCTCTTCCGAGTCCTGCTGTACCGTGACCGCGGTCCGGCCGTCCGGCGCGACCAGTAATTGCCGTACCGTTTCCTGGGCTTCGGTGAATTCCCAGCGCAGTCTTCCGTTAGCCGGAGAGCGCATCTCGAAAGCGGGTCTTCCTTCCGGACACTGGTAATCGTCCTTGCCAGTCACCAGGACGGATCCGTTGCGCGCCACGTGCGCGCAGAGGATCTCGTGCGGCGTCCAGTTCCGCCGGATATCCGCTGTCGGGTGCCACAAGGTCAGGCGGCCAGAGTTCTCGCCGGTTACCGTGGATCCGTCATCGCGGATTGCAATGGAGCAGATTGGCGAAAAACGCCACAGTGGTGAGCTCGTGTCCCCAGCGGCCGTGTTCCAGTAACGAAGGCTGCCGTCGTCGCAGCCGGTCAGGAACAAATCGCGGTGGCCGGCGAAGTTCTCGGGCGGAAAGCGCACACACAGGTTTCGATTCGTGCCTTTGAAATCTGCGATCCGGATTAGTTCGGACAGAGAAAACAGGAAGACCCTTCCGTCGTGCGCCAGCGCCAGTCCCGTGTCGCCGGAAACGTCAATCGCCTGCAGCCCGCGGTCGCCCAGGCGCACTGCCCGGCGATCGTCCAGGCTTGCGGCACCGAGCGTCCGCACGAAACCGTCGGCACCGCAGACGGCAATCAGGCCAGCGGAAGGGCATACCCGAATGCCGTGCAGCGGCGCGCCCAGGACACGGTTCTCCTCGATTCGCAACGGCGTGACCTGCCATCGCACAACACGTCCGTCGCTGCCGCAGGTCCAGAGGTGGTTGTCATCGGTCCAGTCCAGCCCGAAAGCCGCACCGTCATGGGCCACGGCATCTCCGATGAGCTCGGTCGATTCGGGATCCCAGAGACGGAGACGGCCATCACCTCCTACCGACGCCAGCAGATTCCCCCGCGGCGAGAAAGCCACCGCGTTCACCGTGCCGCCATGCCGGCCGAGTTCGCTCTCGACCCGAAACGTGACCAGATCCTCGTGCGTGCTCTTGTCTCCCTGGCGGACAGTCCACCTCAGGGACTGGCCTCCGCGGTCCAGCCGCGGGCAGCGCCACAGCAGCACTCTGGTATCCATGCCCCCGGACGCGACCAGGCTCTCGGTTGGCCCGGATCCGAACGCGGCCGTCAGGACCGGGCCGATATGCCCGCCGACCAGGCCTTTCCAGGTTGCGGCAACTCGAGCCAGGGCCGGACGTGGCGAGGTGCGCAGGTCGCCGGCGGGGTCTTCGCCGAGCGCGTTGGCCAGCACATGCGCCGCGAAGTGCGGGTACACTGCCAGGAAGCTCCGGTACTCGGACACGGCTCTGTGCACCGGCCGCATGGTGAGCGATGCGGGCAACAGTCTCCAAGCTTCGGGGGCGCGAAACGACCAGCCGCAGTTTCTGAGAAGGTCGGAGAGCATTCCGGCTTCGATTTTGGCCGAGCCGAATTCGCGATCGGCCAGCAGCATATCCAGCAGTTGCCACGAGTCCGCCTGCGCCATCTGATAAGGCAACTCGGACAACTTCCGCAGGTTGGGTGCTTCCTTTCCGTCCTTGATGTTGCGCAACGGAAGGCCGCGAAAGTACTCTTGCAGCTTTGTGTGACGGGCAACAGCCGCTTCACCGGCAAGGTAAAGGCGGTTCGCCTCCTGGCCGAGTTGCCTGTGGAAAAAACTCAGCACCGTGGTGCCATCGGCCCTACGCTCGGCCAGGTAGGGCTCTAGGTCGAGCAGGAGGCGGGACCAGACGACGGTGGGCAGGCGCCTCAGGGGCGGCGACCTGTGCTCCGCGCGGGAAAGAAAATCGGACCACACATCATCGTCCGAGGACAGGATCTCGACCATTTCGTCGAGCGTCAATCCGCTTCGGGACGCAGTCAGAAACCCTAGCGCGCGGCTCACCAGAACCGGGCCATGGTTGGACTCCCGGGAGAGTTGTCGAAAGAAGCCTTCGATGATGCCGGTTACGGACTTTTCCAGGACGCAATCGTCGAGGGGATCGAACGAGCGCCAGCGGCGGGCCTGCTCGAATGCGAGCTTGAGATAAAGCGGAATCGGCGAACCGCGGAAGGCCGCCATGACCCTGTCCCATTGTGTCGGCTGCAGTCCCCGGCCGGCTTGCTCCAGCCGCTGTTTCAGTAGCTGCCCGGCTTCGGCCTCCGGGAACGGCTCCATTCGATGGACGCGGGCCCGCTCCAACGCCACCGGAAGGTCAAGCGCTGACACCACGATCTTGCAGTGCCGTGGCAGTTCAGACGGCAGCCAGGCCGCCGCGGTCAGTGCGCCCTGAGGGGCAAGCTGGTCTACCCCGTCGATGAAGATAGTGAGCGGCTTTTCCGCTGTGGCCAGGCTGATGCACCGGCGGAAGGCGGCTGCCAGCTCATTCGAATCGATGAGCAGCGATTCGGTTTGGCCATACCGGCGGGAAATCTCCTGGCACAAACCGCGCAGTAGAGTGGCCGGAACGGATGACTCCGGCGTGGCGCCCACGAAACGGAACGAGGTGGCGCTCCCGGAGGCTTTCGCCATCACCGCCGACTTACCCGAACCGGCGGCACCGCTGATCACCATCGGCCGCTGATCGTCGCCCTCGAGATAATCGCGGATGGCGCGGAGTACGGGCTGCCGTCCGACGAACGAGGCGGCACGGTGGATTGCGAAATCGCGGTGGGCGTCGATTTCCATGTCCAGCGCGGATCGGGATTCGAAGTGCGCGATCTGCTCCAGCATGATCCGCTCGAGCCGCTCCCGAACCGCTCCCAGAAGTTTCCCGATCTCTCCCGGCGCATACTCGAAAGCGTTCGGGCCCAATTCCCGCCGGAGCCGCTGCTTGAGGCTGTGAAGAGCCGGGTCTATTTCGGCTGGCCCGCCCGTGCGCAGGAAGGCAAAAGTATGATCACGGTTTTTACCCTTCGCGCCCAGACCCTTGAGAATTTCCTGGTGGGTGGCAGAGGCTTCGTATTTGACCAGGGCATCGTCCGCCAACCCGGCGCGGATTGCGCCGTCGAGAAGCGTCTGTCGGATGGCTTGTTCGACCGGTTCCCATATTGCGCGGGTCAGGAACTGGCCCGACCGCGGCTTCAGCAGGAACTCCGGAGGCGACGCGTTGTCGTCGCGCTGATACCAACTCTCCACCACTGCCTGCCGCGTGTCTCCCGCGAGGTGGTAGAGAATTCTCGCGAACTCGTCCGCCTCAATGCGGGCGGGCGCCGGCTGCCAGCCGTAGCGGTCGCCCAGCAAGACAATGAAGTTCGGTTTGACGCCGGTTTTCTGGCAGCGTTCGATCTCGGCCAGGCAGAGCTCCATGGTTCGCTGATCCGCCGCGGCCTCTTTGCCGATCCCCCAACGCAGATCGATAGCCTGAAAGCGGCAGCCGTGCGCCAGGCAGAGCTCGTGGAGAGTGGGAAATACCTCCTGCTGGAGCCTGTCCCGTTCTTCGCTGAGGTCCTCGAACGTCGAACTGACGAAAACCCGGAACGTACGCGCGCTGCTAAGCATGGGCGTCTCCAGATAAAGGAGATCATAGCGCCATTCGTCGAACTTCGTGCCGCGCCCTGCTAAGTTGTTCCTGGCGACGCCCTCGATCTTCTATCAGAAAAGCGAAGCCCTGCGCCGGATTCGCGGTCGGCCAGCGTGGCGTGGGGGTCGGTAGTCTGGGCGCTGGCGCTGAGACCTTCGGGGATCTCCTCGGGCACCCAGCCGTAGCGCTCCCCTAGCAGTCCGATGAAGAACGGCCGGCAGCACTCGATTTCCGCCAGGCACAATGGCAGGACCTTCCCTTCGGCCTTGGCTTCGTCCGGGAACGCCCCAGCGGAGGTCCACCTCGCCCCAGGTGACGCCGCGGCTCTCGCAGAGGCGACGCAGTTGGGGGAAGATCTGCTTGACGAGTTCCTCTCGTTCCTCCTGCATGTCTCGGAAGGTGGAGAAGATAAACACTCGGATTTCACGCTGGCGAGGCTCGTTGAGGGGCGGCACGACCGTAAGTCTATTCTAACCGGGAATCAGGCTCGATTGTCCTGAAACGTCGCAGACCAAACAGGCACGGAAGGCAGAGATGAATTATTCTGAGCTGCCGGAGTAGCGGATTGCCCATATGCCGCAGATAATCTCGCTCAATCTGGATCCAGACTTGGTAACGGCCTCTCGGGACAAAGAACGAGTTCGTCCAGTCACTCCTTTCCGAATTCGAATTGCGGAGTGCATGTGGCAGGAGAACTCCTATCAACGAGAAAGGAGGGACACTGACGATATGACGCGTGATACGATGCACGCTGAGGAGCCACGATGGACCTTCAATTCGATGTCGCATTCTCATACGCTGGCCAGGACGCCTGGATTGCCAAGGATCTCTGTAATCTGATCGAGCAATCTGGCCTCTCGGTGTACTGCTATGATCGGCAGCCGGACAGGACAGGGGGATTTCTACATACTCATTTGCTCGACATTTACCGGGACTCAAGACTCAACGTCGTGCTCTGGTCACGCTCCTACAATTCGGCCTCCCCGGATGGCCCTCTCGCCATGGAACGCCGCTGTATCATTCATCGCCACATTGAGAAGGGTGCAGCCGAGAGTCTTCTTGTCCTTCGCATTGACGATGAACCACTCGCGCGCGACATCGAAATGATTTTGGCCCACGACGTCAGGCGGGAAGGGATATTTCGCACAGCACGGCTAGTGATTGGGCGTATCGGCAGGCTCTCTGGTGCTGGCAAAATGGAGCACCCGCCTACAACCGAATCGATGCGGGGGCCACTGCGACCTTGCGAGTTTACCGTCGACCCTCGCTATCAAAACGACCCACGCGGACGATGGCGTGAACTTGCCGATGTGCTTGTGAAGATCCCAAATCCTCTGCATAATCCTTTACATACCCCGGCAGTATATCTGATACCTAGCGGATCGTGTTCACCACTACTCCGCCATTCGGTTATGCTAAGATCCGAACCGGATCTCCTTGAACGCAAGCGACGAGCGACTGAAGATTTCGTTCGTCGATACGCTGGCGGCAAGATACAGGGCTACTGGTTCGCGATGAGTATTGGTCAAGCGGAGGTCGCAACGGTTTACGCCGCTTCGTATGACGCTGCACTGAACGCAAGTCTGCTGGAGGATGATGTGCCAGCCGCCTCAGGAGACCCTGCCGGCCGGAGCCAAACGAGCCAGTAAGAGAAGTTCGGAATTCCAGATCCTCGGTCGCACTGTCTGGCCGAGTAGGCCTCATGATTCGGCGGCCGGGTCAAGTGCGCTTAGGATGCCTGGGTGCCCGCCCACGAAGGCTGCAGTCTTCTAACCTCCAGCCCCGCCTTTGCCAGAATCTCCGGAAACGCACGCACGGCAACCCGGTCATAATCCTTGATGTTGTCCGGCAGTTCGGCCCAGGGGACTAGGCAGTCGTGGATCTTTTGCAGGTCGTCGCGCTTCTTGCCGTACCGCCAGCCGTTGCGTAGGCGTTCGACGTTCCAGCGGCCGTGCTCCAATTCCGCCATCCGTTCCACCTCGGAGTCGGTGAAATCTGTAAATATGACCGGGGGACCGACCACGGTTACTGCCTCGAACCCGGCGGCTTCGAGGATCTTCACCGAGTAATGGGCTTGTTCGAGGTTGGCTTTCTTGAACGTCTCCTCCAGCTTGTCCCAGGGCCTCATATTCGGCGGAAGCCGCTTGGGACTCCCTGCGACGTACTTCGCGTGGATCGTCTTTGCCATCTCCTCCTGCGTGGCCGGGTCCATTGCAGAGTCGGACGGCATAACAAACGCGCGGATCGTCGCAGGGTCCAAGGGCAATTCCAAGAGGTTCGGTAATCCTGACCAGAGGGGATCCTTCAGCAGTTTCTCGGTCGCGCCGCCCATGCCGACGACTATTCCAACCGACGCGCCCAGACCGAGTGCGATCCGGTATTCGACTGCGCTCAGCGCCCCGCCGCCGAAACCGAGCAGCAGCACATCCCGAGGTTTGACTCCCATCGCCAGAATGTCGGACCAGTAATGCAGAATCTGCTCCGGCGAGAAGTCGGCGCCGACGCAGACCTTGTCGTCATATGCCGGGTGGGTCGAGATTCCGTGTGGCAGATTCGTGGGTAGGTAACCGATGAGCCGGAAGCCCTTCCTGCCCTCGGCGGCGAGATCCACCGCGGCGTCTCCGATGCAACCCGGCACGCCGGACGCAGTCCCACCCGATAACACCGTGCCGCAGAAGCGTTCGCAGGCGTCTTTCAGCAGTGGACGGATCGCCTGGGCCGTTTCCGGCACCAAGCTGGTTGCGCCGCCAGCCACAATCAACACCGGCTGCGCCAGGCGCGTCTCGGCTGCCGCAGGCGTGCGGCCGAGGGCCAGTAGATCGAGGACGCGCTGGCACTCCGGCGGCGCTTTGGAGCCATAATGGATGCCGCGAATCCAGGCGGCCTCTTCTTCCAGGGCGTCTCCCGGAACGCAGTGCGTGCCGGCCAGGCAGTGCCGGATTCCGCGCGCGTAGCAGCCTAACGCATCGTACCCCTGTTCCAGCAGCAAACTGAGCCGGCCGGCGGTGAAGTAAGCGTAAGGCAATTCGATGCCGGCGGCCGCGTGCTCCCGGCAAGCGCGCAACGCTTCGCGGATGGTGGTAGCCATGCTGGCGGGCAGCGCCCCTTGATGTCCGAAATGCATTTCGAAGCCCAGCATCGCCGCGAGGTAGTAGGGATTGCCAGGCTCGCGCTCATGCGCCAACCGGAAGCACGCGCGCGCCTCGGCCTCCTCACCTGGGATTGTGGCCACGGCCCTCCCCAACCGGGATAGCGCGCGCGCATGAAGGCTTTCCTGTCTGCGCAAGTGCGGAACGAATGCTACCTCCGCACCGGAAAAAGCGCCGGCGCACTCCTCCAGGTATCGCTTGCCTCGCAGGTATTCCGTGGTTGCCGGACTCTCGCGGTGTAGCCTGCAAAGGCTATGACCCAACTCCAGGAGCAGTTCGCACCGTTCGGCTCCGCGCAGTTCGGCAAAGGGCGAGAGTAGCTCGACGACGCCCGCATCATTTCCCGTGGCCGCCAACAGGCGGGCGAGTTTCAACGCAAGTCCCGGTTTCTTCCTGTCGTCACGTTCATTCTCGAGGATCAGCCCCTGGATCTCGATCTCTTTCCCAACCTCGTCCCTGGTAGCAAAGGCGGAATAGTTGGCAATCAGCCCATCCAGATCGTCGGCCAGGACGTTGAAGTTGCGGTCACCCTCCTCCATCAAAGCCGCGAGCAGCGCGCCCGTGCGCGTTACCTCCGCCGAGAGCTTCAGCTTGTTCTTGTACATGCGGTCGTGCAGCGTGTCGGCCCAAGCATGTTGAAGCCAAGTCCGCACCTGAACCTCCGCGCGCTTGTCGCCGATGGCTGACTGCTCTTCCGCCGTGAAGCCGAGCGCGGCGGCGCGATCGGCCCGCAACCGGACAATGTAGTGCATGTCCCGATAGCCGAACTCGTCCCTGCTGAGCAGCAGGCCCTTGTCCTCGCTTTCGAGAATCTCGAGGTTCGCCTCGATGAAGCTCCGAACCGCCCGCACCTGTTCAATGGTCTGAACGATCACTCGCGCGCCGCACAGATCCGTCATCTGGTTGACCGCATCTTGATACTTCGCGAACTTCCGGGCCACCTTCTCGGCGAAGCTGGACACGGCCTTGGCACGCGCCTGAACGAAAGCATCCGGAAAGGACACCCGGCACGCATGCTCCAGGACCCTCCTGAGAGCGTCCGCGTAGGTCACGTAGGCAGGCCGCACTTTGACGAACGCTTCGATCTGAGCGCGGTGCGTTTCTGGGCTGAGTTTCTGATTATCTGCCACTCTCTTCTCCTGCGAATAATGGTCCTCTTACAACTTGCCCCCGTCCTCGGCCGCCCAATAACGCGCCAGCGCCTCGTCATTCCGGAACGATAGATCGTAGGAGGCGAGGTCTTCCGGTCCGATCCAGGCTGCGGCGATTGATTCGTCTTCCAGCGTAAGCTCACCTTCCGCTACGCACCGGAAGTACAGATCGATGCACTGCATTCCGCCCGGGGCCGGCGGCGGGCCATCCTGGTAAAAAAGGAAGGCGAGGGCGGTCGCCCGAAGGCCGGTTTCCTCATAGAGCTCCCGGAGAGCGGCTTCCTTCACCGTTTCGCCATAGTCGATCTTTCCACCCGGCAGGCACCACTTCCCGCCGTCGGTCGAGCCAGGTGCTCGTTGTAGAATCAACACACGCTTAGTGCCGTCCGCGACGATTAACCGGACGACTGGGACCGGCCTTGCGAGCTTTGTTTCCTCCATAGCGGCAAACGCTCACCGACGGACTGGCTCGTTGAGGCAGACCTTCTTTCCGATTCGGCTCAGAAACGTCGGTATCAACCTCACAGTCGCACGATCGTAATCCTGGATTCTGGGCTCCAATTGGTCCCACGGAACAAGATATGGGGTGATCTTCCGCGCCTTATCGGACGGGCCCAAGGCCCAGTCTGCGAGGTAGCGTTCGGCATTCCAGCGAGCGTGTTCCATCTCTGCCAACAACTCGATCTGGTCACGCGTGAACTGGTCGATTACGGGTCTCTTCTGTTCGCCGAGTTCCGCCACCGTACAACCGATTCCGTGGAGCTTAATGGCGATGTGATCGGCTTGCTGCTTGTTCGAATCCTTGTAACCGTCGTCCAATTTCTCCCAAGGCAGGAGAGAAAAGTCGACAGCGTCATCGCGGCCTTCCTTCAGTCGCTTTTGCCGAAAATCTTCGTGGATCACCTTTGCCAATTCTTCGTTGAGAGGATCCCCTAAGAGATCGTCGCAACAACAATCCTCAGTCCCGGCGAACCCACGGACGTAGAACCGGATATCGGGAGGGGATGTCTCGTTCAGCAGAGCCGTAAAGCCGGGCGAATGCGACAACCGAACGGCTGTTCGGATGTCATTCTCTTTGAGCACCGGCAACAGACGCAGGGCCACTTCCAGAGCCAGCGAGTCCCGGTCGAAGCAGATCGCGATGCTGGTCACCGATTGCCCGTCTGCGCAGAATCCCTCAAGCAACTCCCGCGCACGCTGCGAGTCAGCCTGGAGTTGGTGAAACTCTATCTCGCACGTTTTGCGGAAATTCCGGTAGCGGAACAGCAGCGCCTGCTCGTGCCGCTCTGCGTCTTGGTCGATCACGGAGATTCGCATCGGCTTGCGGTTCGCAAAGTGGCCCAATTGCGCGGCCCGGACTGCAACGCTCCTCCCCAGACGACCAAAGCCAAGAAGGACCAGATGGACCTGCCTGGGTTCACCTTTCAGAATGCCGCCGTGGTCGAGCGGCAGCACCTCAGGATCGAACAGCAAGCGCCTCGCAGCGGCGTCCAATAGATCGAAGTAGCGGATTTCGCAGCTCGGATCGCCCTTCGGGAATGCCCCTGATCGCTGCAGTGAGGCCCTCAGATCGACGTCCTCAAGTTGGGCGAAGCACTTCAAGGCGCGTAGCCCGTCAGCTCTTCGCGTCTTCATGAGGTTGTAGGCGCTGACGGCGATCTCCACATTGGCCCTGTCGTCACCGGACAGCGCCACGAGGTGCTTTGCCTTGTGCACTCCTGCCCTGACCAACGTCTCCGGTTTGCCCGGGTCACCCAGAATCAGCGTGGCCCCGGCGGCGCGGCAAGCGGCGAGATCGTCGGCGGACGCCGCCGGCGCGACCAGGACCACCCGACTCGCACCCCGCTCGGTGAGAAAGCATCGGGCGAGGCGCAAGGCCCTCGGCCCCAAGCCGCAGATTACAGTGTGGCCTTTGGCAAAGCCGACCCGGAAGTGCCGCCATTCGGTGGCGAATAGCTGATAGAGCGCGGAGATCGCAGTCATCCCGAAAACGCCGGCTGCAAGCCACCGGCCCACCTCCAGGCACCAATTCATGGGCCGCTCCAGGTACGGCGTGTGCAGGACGAATAATTGCCCCGCATGGTACAAGGCATTGAGCCATGGAAGAAGGCCGGCGGGTTGGCCGGCGTAGAGCCAGAATCCCACAGTGCCGAAGAACAAGCCGACCGGACACCCGATAATTACAAACCACCAGCGCCAGTTTGGGCCGTGGGGGGGAGCAGGGGAAATCTGCAAGCCGCTCATAACTGCCTCCGCGTACAAGCTTCGCCGTTCATAGTAGCTCAGAGCACGGTCGATTGAGCGATCTCCGCCCCATCGCCATCGCGGCGGCGCGCGGCCGCGATGCTTCCGGCTCATCCAAGCGGTATCATGAGACTCGTCCACCCGGTTCCGGTCCGGCATTCAGGGCCGTCGACTATGGCCTCTTTGGGGAGGTGAAAGCTCTATGTTTGAAAGACACCAGCACATAGTCCATCTCTTGATCCGGCGCTCCGACGGTGGCGAGGACTGCTTTCTGGTTCATCCCCGCCCGGGCTGGTCCGCCCCTTCCGGTGAGAATTATCTGACTCTCCCGGCAAAGCGCACGGTAAGCGATCCGCTGGCCCCTTACATTCAGGGAACGCCTCTGGACGTGTTCGTCGACGCGATTCTGAAGGACGAACTCGGGCTCGCGGATGACGACTTCGTGCTGGAGCGCGAATTGCCGTCGGTGACGATGGAGACGGAGTCGCCGGTCCATCGCCAGCTTACGGAGTACCGAGTCTATCCTCTGGATGTCTGGGTCGTTTCCCAGCAGCTTGACAAGCTGACGGAACGAATCAAGGGCGAATGGGTGACGGTAGAGGAAGGAACCGGCAATCCCAGAATCTCCCCCACGAGCCGTGCGGTCTTCGCGTCCCTGCGGCAAAACAGCACACAGAGCCTCTCGCGGCCGCCCGATCGCCCCTCGATGGACGGGCTGGCCCTGAAGTGGCTAAGTCACAATCGAGGCGGAGTCCGCCATCTACCGAAAGCTACGCTGGACCGCATCCTCGACGCCGGCGACCGCGCTTTCAATCTTCGTGTCGCGGACCCCTATCTGCGCTATCAGATGCAGGGAGTCGGGTTTACCTGGAGCTTCTTCACGGAAAAGGACCGCCAGGACACCCACGTGCACGGCGCGCCCATGGTTGAGATCTACGGCGTTCTCGATGGGCGCTTAGAGATCTGGTGGAAGCCGTACTACGAACGCGGCACCTCGGCCTGGAGCCACCGGGTCCTGGAAGCCGGCGATTGGATCGAAGTTGACGCGCTGAATTGCCACATAGTCCACTGGTTGGGCAAAGGTAAGGGCATCGTCTTTAAGGCGGGTCCGGGGCCACTGGTGGGCGTCGGCCAGCTCGGCGAAAAGGGTAAGACGCCCTGCGCCGAGTGCCCCTGCATGAAGCCGCCGGAAGTAATGGCATTGGAGCGAGACCCGTCAAAATAGTGACCTGCGGACGCCCTGGGTGCGGATGCGATACTCCTCGCTCACCGCGCGCCTGAACGAAAGCGTCCGGAAAGGACACCTGGCAGGCGCATTCCATGACACGTTTGAGTGCCTCAGCGTAGGTCACGAACTTCGGGCGAACTTCCGTGTACGCTTCGATCTGTTTCTTATGAATCTCAGGAGTAAGCACGGGTTTGTCCGGCATAGGCTAACGTCCTCCGATGCGTGTGCATCTTCAGCACGAATCTAGCAGAAAACCATCTCAAAAGGGGATTGTGCGCGGCCGTCTGCTCTGCCGTTTGTGGCCCAACGGATGCAGAAGGTTCGGAACATGGTACGAAGATCAGCCTGGAGCAGATATGATCAGAGTTCAACGAGGCCAAATTATGCCGACCGCAACACGCACCTTCCGCGTCTTCGTCAGCTCGACGTTCGAGGATCTGAAAGAGGAGCGCAACGCTCTCCAGCGCGAGGTTTTTCCAAAACTCGCAAAGCTGTGTGAGGAGCACGGAGCACGGTTCCAGGCTATCGATCTCCGTTGGGGCGTGCGCGACGAGGCCGGCCTCGACCAAAAGACAATGGAAATTTGTCTGGCGGAGATCGAGCGCTGCAAGAAGACCAATCTCAAGCCGAACTTCATCGTGCTCCTTGGCGACCGCTATGGCTGGCGCCCGCTGCCGGCGCGCATCAATGCTGCCGAGTTTGAACGGGTTCGCAACTCCATTCCCGGTGACGAAAACAGGGCTCTGGTCGACTGCTGGTACCAGAGGGATGACAATGCGGTTCCGCCAGAGTATCTCCTCAAGCCGCGGACAGGCGAGTTTATGGATCCCCAGCGTTGGGGCGATGTCGAGCGGGTTCTGCACGGCGTCCTGAGGGAAGCGGCGCGCAATGCTGGAGTAGATCCGGACGACCTGATCAAGTACGAAGCTTCGGCGACCCACCAGGAGATTCTAAAGGGGCTCGGAAGGGAAGCCGAAGATCGCGAGCACGTGTTTGCCTTCCTACGAAAGGCCACGGAAGGCCAGGACACCGACCTTGAGAATCTGAAAGAGGAGCTCAAACAGCAACTCGGCGACAACGCGTTCTCCTTCGATGCCGGAGGTTATGACGAACTTTGCAGACGCGTGAGGAAAAACCTGGAGCGTGTGATTCTCAACGAGGTTGCACGATTTGAGTCTCGTCCGGTTCTCGATCTAGAGATCGACGCGCAGAACACTTTCGCGGCCGATCGTTCCAAGCACTTCGTTGGCCGCGCGCCTGTCATGAGTGCGATAGACGATTACGTAAGGAGCGACGATCGACGACCGATGGTGATTCACGGTGCGTCCGGGTCAGGCAAGTCGGCGATCATGGCGACAGTGTCCGGCGCAGCTGGTGCAATCCGGCGCTTCATTGGCGCAACTCCAGGGTCGTCTAACGGGCTGACCTTACTGCGAAGTCTATGCCAGGAGATCGCCCGCCGTTACGGCCAGCCCGAAAACGTCCCTGCGACCTTCAACGAGCTTGCCGTTACTTTCGCGGATCGTATCAAACTGGCGACACCTGAACGGCCGCTCCTCCTCTTTCTTGACGCTCTCGACCAACTGGGACCTCAAGACCCGGCGGCGGCAGCGGAATGGCTGCCGATCCAGTTGCCACCATACTGCAGGGTTGTCGTATCCACGATCGAAGTTCCCGCTGCCCTCCAGCGGACCAGACTGATTGTGGTGGAGCCGTTTTCTGCGGACGAAGCCGATCAGGCTCTGGCACTGTGGTTCGAAGAAGTTCAACGAACGCTGCAAAAGGAACAGCGAGAGAAGTTACTGGCGAGTTTTCGCCGATCCCCTCTTCCGCTCTATCTCAAGCTGGCGTTCGAGGAGGTCCGCTGCTGGAAGTCGTTCAAGCCGATTGAGCAGTGTGTTCTGGGCGAAGGGTTTGCAGAGATCATCGACCGCTTCTTCAGCCGGTTGTCGGAGGAATCAAGCCATGGTCCGGTTCTCGTCAGTCGCACCCTGGGCTATTTGACAGCTGCAAAGTACGGGCTGGCAGAGGATGAAATCCTGGCCGTGCTCTCCAACGATGATGAGGTGTGGGAGGACTTTCGCCGCCGTGCCAAGCACGAGCCTCCGGAGCGGCGATTGCCGGTGATCGTTTGGTCCCGGCTCTATTTGGATCTCGAACCCTATCTGACCGAGCGGGCCGCCCCCGGAGGTACGGTGATTTCCTGGTATCACAGGCAACTGGTCGAAAGAGTCTCCACGAGTCCATTTCATCATACAGTGCTTGCCAGCTATTTCGCCGGGCAACCGCTATGGCTCGGCTCACAACGCCCCAACCAGCGAAAGGTGACCGAACTGGTTCGACAGCAAGTGAAGGCGGAACTGTTGGATGATGCCGTCGCAGCGCTGACCGATATTGAATATCTTGAGGCCAAGTGCGCTGCGGAGCTCGTATTTGATTTGCAGGAGGACTATCGCGAAGCGATAGCGGGACTGCCTGAGGCTCAGGCGGTGATCCAGGAGGACGCCCGCCGACAGGCGGAATGTACACGTTGGACCAAGACGCTGATCGAATGTGCAGACAAGAAGAGGCTACCGAAGCAGGAGGAAATTCTTCAATCTGTCGGGCTGTGGACCAACGTGCAGATCGCCGCGGAGTCGAGGCGCATCCTGGAAAATGCGACGCGCTTGGATCGTCTGCGAATGTTCGGGACCTTCGTGGAACGGGAATGTCACCTGCTTCTTAAATTTGGAAAGCGTCCGGGTTTCGTTGTGCAGCATGCCTTGAATGATAGTGCGGCCGGTCCCGTCCACGAAGGCGCCAGATCGATGGTGGACGCGGTAAGTGCGCCCCTATTTGTGAGAATTTGGCCGCCGGACACTGCTCTTGATCCGAAGCCCGCATGCCTTCGCGTGCTACGGGGGCACACGAATTCAGTGAATAGCGTGTGCGTTACGCCGGACGGTCGATACGCGCTGTCCGGCAGTCGTGACAACACGGTGCGGGTCTGGCACCTTGACACAGGGGCGTGCTTACGGGTGCTGGAGGGCCACACCGGTTTTCCCAGAAGTGTGAGCGTGACGCCGGATGGCCGACGCGCGGTGTCAGCAGGTGAAGACCGAATGCTGCGCGTGTGGGACTTAGAGACTGGAACCTGCCTTCGCGTTCTGCAGGGACACACGAATCAGGTGAATAGCGTGAGCGTTACACCGAACGGCCAACGCGCGATTTCTTCTGCAGGCGAACTCTTCGGTCGAGCCGTGGACCCGATCCGCGTCTGGGATTTGGAGACTGGCGAGTGCCTAAAGGTATTGGCAGGTCACGCGAGCGCGACAGGTGTGGACGTGACGCCGGATGGCAAACGGTTGATTTCCGTAGGTTCGGACAACAGGCTGCTGGTGTGGGACTTGGAGACGGGGGGATGCATTGGCGTGCTTCAGGGGCACACACATAACAAGATGACCTTTAGCGGGATAACCAGCGTGAGCATGATCCGGGGCGGCCGGCGCGCTGTGTCCGGCGGTTCGGACCGGACTCTGCGCATCTGGGAGTTAGAAACGGGAGCGTGTCTGCGGGTATTGGAAGGGCACACAAACGTTATTACAGCGGTAAGCGCCACGGCGGACGGACGGCACGCGGTCTCGGCCAGTGGGGACAAGACCGCGCGAGTGTGGGACATCGAGACAGGAGCGTGCCTGCGCGTTCTGGAAGGAATCTCGGCCGATTGCATTAGCATGACCGCGGACGGACGGCGGGCGGTCTCAGCGCATTGGGACCAGACAGTGCGGGTATGGGATCTCGAGACGGGCGCGCCCCCACGACTGGCCTCAGGGCACACGGCTCGGGTCAATGGCGTAGCCGTCACCTCTGACGAGGGGCGCGCAGTTACGGGCGGTGATGACCGAACAATACGAATATGGGACCTAAGGACTGGGGCATGCTTACGTGTGCTGGAGGGTCATAAGGGTGGCGTCTTGCATGTGAGTGTCACACCGGACGGTCGGCGGATAGTGTCAGCCAGTCCAGCAGACCAGACTGTGCGAGTGTGGGATTTGGAGAGCGGGCTGTGTCTGTTCGTCTTGGAGGGCCACGCCGCCAGCGTCACCCCGGACGGTCGAAATCTGGTCTTAGCCTGTGATGAATCTGGCGGCAGAGCACCAAGGGCCTTGCGTGAGTATGTGTTCCGGGTATGTGACCTTGAAACTGGAGCCTACATTCGTGTTCTGGAAGGGCACCCGGCGCGTGTCGAGACCACCGGCGTGACCCCGGACGGCAAGTTGCTAGTGGCGGAATGTGGAGACTGCACCCGCGTGTGGGATCTCAAGACCGGTGTGTGCCGAAGCGAGATGAAAGGGCATGCAGGGCCGGTCCACTCGGTGAGCTTAGGTTCTGACAGCCGATTAGCAGTCTCGGCCAGTGAGGATAAGACGCTGCGAGTCTGGGATTTGAGGACGGGCGGGTGCCTCCTCGTTCTGGAAGGCCACACTCGTGAAGTCATTAGCGTGAAAATTACGCAGGACTGCCGGCGAGCGGTCTCGGCCAGCTGGGATGATACGCTACGGGTGTGGGACCTCGAGACAGGGGCGTGCCTCCGCGTCCTCGAGGGCGGCTACGAAGTTAGCTTAAGTCCAGATGGTCGACAGGCGATCTCGGTCGGACGAGACGGGGCGGCGCGAGTGTGGGACCTGGAAACCGGAACCTGTGTGGCCTTTGTCGACGTTCGTGCAGCCAGCCTGACCGTTGCGTTTTCGCCTTCACTTCGGCGTATGATCGTAGGTACATTCTCTGGCGAAGTGCTTTGCTTCGACTATCGTGGGATGACCTACAGTAGAGCGCGTTCTACCGCAAAGGGCCAACTGCTATCAACTATGGAGGAGATCCGTGACGACATCGAACCTAGGAGCGATAGCAAATCTCCGGAATACTCGGGCCGGACGGAATCTCGCGCTCTGCCTTGGTGGAAACATCTCCTCATCAAGCGTCGATCTCACCCGAAAAGCTCGTAGAATGGGAGTCCTCGACGGGCCATTATGTTGACAATCATCATCTGCGGTGATTTGCTGAATCAGGTGAACCTGGCAGAGGGTTGGCGACCCAGTACGGCAGGGAAGGCCACGTACAACCTCACAGTTGAAGACTCTAAGGACCAAGAGTCGAGCCCAACTGCGCTGGTTGAAGCCGCCGTCAGCGATTTGAAACCGCTCCCGCGAATCGTCACCGCACGAAGTCCAGCATTTGCCCAGTCGTTCGTTCTGTGGGAGCTGTTCGGACGCGAACTGAACGTGAAGGCGAGAAAGGAGGACGCTCGGGTTTGGCGAATTTGTCGTCATTTGGGTATGACTCCCAGCACGGCGACTTTTCATGCATCCGACACTGGCGACTCACCCAACCCCGATGTTCTTCTGATCGACGACCTTGGTCTTGGTTTTCGAGACGACTCCGATCTCTGGCCTAAAGCTCTGAAGGCTGGAGGTCGGCCAAAGAGCATCATCCTGAAATGCGACGCGCCCCTCGTCCGAAGCAAACTCTGGGAGTATCTTGTCCCGGATCACGCCGATCGCCTTACTGTAATTGTTCCCATTCACCTCTTGCGCGCACGGGGCGCCAGCATCTCGGCTCCGCTCTCGTGGGATCTCACAATTCAAGAGATCGCCAGGGAATTCGAATCGGGGACCTCGGCCGGCGACTTGGCGAGGGTTCGGCGCATCATCGTTCCTCTGTGTACGGACGGGGCCGCCAGTTTCTCCAGGCTCGACCCGTACGCAGGACCGAAGGCCAGCCTCCTTCCGCGCCTACAATTCGAACGCTGTCTTTACGATCCCGCCAACCTGGAAGGTGCCTGGGAGGTCACTCGTCCCGGCTCGGTGATCGACAGTTCCGCGCTTGTGGCCGCGGCAATGGTGCGGCACGAACTGTCGCCAGAAACTTACCCCCTCTTCATTGCCCTCGGACGCGCCTTGAGGGCAGCGCGCGCCGCGCACGCCGACGGCGCAGGACCGGTTGACAAGCTCAACTTTGCGAAGCCCATCGTGGCCGTCAAAGAGGCATTCCACCCGCCACCCGAGCGAGTCGAGCCAGCCGGTATCTACTACTCCGCCTTCTCTCACGAGTGTCTCGACAACATCGAGCCGCGAACCAGGACTGCGAAGGATCCTGCGAAGAAGTCCGAGACCTCCAATACGAAAGCGTCGCAAGCCGGAGTCCAACCTGCTCCGTGACCTGATGGGAAGCGACCGAGCCTCCGCCATCGGCCCGGCAATCGAGGTGGTTCTGCAGGGGCCCAAAATGCTGGCTGCGGCGCCGCAAGCGAGGATAGGCAAATTCTTCACTGTTGACCGGGATGAGAGCGAGCGCCTCCATTCAGTGCGCAACCTCATCCTGGCTTATAAGACTCACTCGGAAGACAAACACCCCCTCGCGCTGGCTGTCTTCGGGCCTCCCGGCTCAGGCAAGACATTAATCGTCAAAGAGATGGCTGCGGAGATCGGAGGTACGGACACAAAGTGCATCGAGTTCAACGTGTCCCAGTTCACGAGCGTGGACGATCTGCATGCAGCTCTGCACCATGTGCGCGATGCCGCCGTTGGGGGACAGCTGCCCTTTGTGTTCTTTGACGAGTTCGATACGAATAAACTCGAATGGCTGAAGCATTTCCTGGTTCCGATGCGCGAAGGGGTCTTCCAATGGAAGGGCTCGGAATTCCCGGTGGGCAGATCGGTGTTCGTCTTTGCCGGCGGTACCAAATCACGATTTGCAGACTTCGACCAAGGAGAGGCCGCAGAAGATTTTCGCGAAAAGAAGGGCCCAGATTTCGTCAGCCGCCTGCGGGGTTATATCGATGTCAAAGGCATAAACCCGCCCGAATTCAAGAGACGTGGGGAAGTGAGCGACCACTCGGATACGTCCTACATCATCCGCCGAGCCCTTCTCTTGCGGCTGGCTTTAGCAAAGCAGTTTCCAGAGATCGTCCACTCGGAGACGAGTGAGATGGCGATTTCGACCAGCGTCGTCCGGTCGTTTCTCTTGGCCAAGAAGTACCTCCACGGCGGGCGATCGCTGGAATCGATCGTCAGCATGAGCCACTTGCGCTCCGGGCCGTCGTTTGGGCCGTCGGATCTGCCGGCGCACAATTTGATCTTGATGCACGTGACGCCGGACTTTCTGAATATGCTGGGCGAAACAAGCCTCAGCGCCGCCGAGGTCGAGTCGATCGCCGAGGCATGCTACGCGACATTTTGCAAGGCGCGGACGGCTGACGGATGGACATTGGGAGATCGCGATGATGTCAGGAAGACGCATCCGATGCTCAAGGACTACGCCCTGCTGGATGAGGGAGGCAAGCAGAAGAATCGCTCCTCCGCGCGAGGGACTCTCGCTCACTTGTTCGGGTGGGGTCTCAAGCTGCGGCGCGAGGTGGCCGGCGTTCCAACGGCCCAATTGTCGGAATCGCAAAAGAAAGCCTTTATGCGCGCCGAACACGACCGCTGGTTGCGCGAATCGCTGCTGCAAGGCTGGGCCGGCGGGGAGAGCACGAATCCCGTTCTCCGGTTGAACCAGGACATTGTGCCGTACGATAAGCTGCGGGCGATCGAAAAGCCACTCGATCTCACTGCACTGGATGCGACCCTCCTAAAGCTGTCGGAACTGGGCTATTCGCTCAACGGAGAAGTCCGAACGAGAACCCTCGACGACGCCATCGCTCTGGCAGTCAAGGCGCATAGAGGGCAACTCGATAAAAGAGACGAGCCCTACTTGCTGCACGTTTTTCGTGTCATGCTCGGCCAGACCGACGAAACTGCCCGAATTGTCGGAGTGTTGCATGACTCGTTAGAGGATACGTCTGTCACGCTTGCCGACCTGCACGCCGCCGGATTTAGCGACGAAGTCTGCGAGGCTGTCGATTGTCTGACACGGCGGCCTAACGAGCCGTACGACGACATGATCACGCGCGTCGCGGCCAATCCGCTGGCGCGGCGCGTGAAGCTGGGGGATTTGGCGGACAACATGGACCCTAATCGGCGGCTCGACGGACCTGAGGGCGCCGAGCACCTGGCGAAGTACGAGGCGGCGTGGAAGCGCTATCGGAAAATCCTGACTCGAGCAGGTGGGGCGTGACGAACGATATGGGCAGCGTAGCCTACTCTTCGAGCGCGAGGAAGTAGACTCGGCCACCATCATCCCCGGCAACAAAGCGCCGCTCATCGGCGAACGCACAGCAGTCCGCAGGCGAATCGCAGTGGAATGCGAGGATCTGTTGGCCGGTCTCCAGGTCCCACACCTTCAACATGCCATCCCGAGACGCGGAGACCACACGCCTGTTGTCCACCGTCACCGCTACCCCATAGACGGAACCAGAGTGGCCTTCCAGCGTACGGAGGACGCGACTGGTCCCCAAGTACCACACTCTGAGCGTGTGGTCCTCAGATGCGGAAACCGCCCGCTTCCCGTCTACCGTCACCGCCACCCCATAGACGGAAGCAGAGTGGCCTTCGAGCGTGCGTAGTGCGCGGCCGGTCGCCAGGTCCCATACCTTCAGCGTGTGGTCCTCAGATGCGGAAACCGCGTATTTCCCATCCGGCGTCACCGCCACGTCAAGGCCTTCGCCCAGCGTGCAGGCATCCGGGGGCGCGTACGATTTCCAGGGCTTGCTCTCTTCCGCCGCCAGCTTCAGATACAGCGGCAGGCCGCAGCGTGCGAAGTGCGCCAGCACCGTGTCGCGCTGCCACGGCTGGAGTGTGCGGTGTGCTTCGTGAAGCAACTCTGTGAGCGCCTGCCCGGCTTCCGTCGGCGTCATCTTTTCGAGCGGGACCACCAGCCCCGTAACCTCGTCCGTGGTCGAGACGATCACTTTGACGCCCGGGGGCAACTCCTGCGGGAGCCAGTTCACGCGGCGCGCCGGGTCGTTCGGGGAGAGTTGATCGACGGCATCTATGAAGAGGATCAGGTCCCCCTTCAGCCGCTCCTGGAAAGCGTCTTCGAGTTTCCCGTAATCGACCGGCGTCTCGCCGGGCTCGATCTGTTTGCAGAGGCTGGTAAGGAGCGCATGGCCGCTCGCCGATTCGGGAGACGCGCCGATGAATCGCCGGATCACTCGGCCCGGACCTTTGTACTGCTGCGAGGCTTTCGCCATCACCGCGGACTTGCCGGAGCCCGATTCGCCGTGCAGCACCAGAGGCCGCCGCTCCGGCCCGCTGATGTAAGCCGTGATTGTGTCCAGTACGGCCTCGCGTCCGGTGAAAATGCGGCAACGCTCTTCCGCAAAGCTGTCGTGCGCTTCCACTTCGAGATCCAGCGCCGGACGGTCTTCGAAGCGCTTCACCTCTGCCTCGATCACCCGTCGGAGTTGGTCGAAGACCGCGTTGCACAGCGATATCGTGTCGCCCGAATCAAACGCCGCGATATTGCCGGGCAGGCTGGCGCGCAGATACGACTTCAAGTTTTCCAGCCGCGCATCGGTCTCCCCAGTTGGCTGGCGGAAGAATCCAAAGACGTGCTGCCGGTCCGCCTCGGTCTCGCCAAGGCCCGCCAGGACTTCCTGGTGCGTGGCAGAGGCTTCGTATTTGATTAGGTCTCTGTCCGGCAACCCGGCAGCCCGCGCGGCTTTCGCCAAGGCCTCACGAAGGGTCTCTTCCACCGGATACCATGCGGCCGGAGCGACGAACTCACCCGTCCGGGGCTGGAGATAGTACAGA
>ODAK010001661.1_pt1 | contig 23912 bp, 20 predicted proteins | sample 1539591 | NCBI WGS metagenome assembly ODAK01 (sample SAMEA3539303, study PRJEB22396) | soil metagenome | biome: tundra; feature: field; material: soil | place: USA | collected 2010-05 | depth 0.15 m | reverse complement strand
GTATGCCGGCGGCACCGCAGCGATGACGGCCTACCGGCGGCGGCTCATCGCGGCAATGGGCCGCTACATGCGCCCCGGGCAAGAGCAGGCTTTCGACACCACGCAGCAGACGGAGGAGCTTCTGGCGCAGCGAGTAGCCGACTTGCACTCATTCGAGCGCGAGCACCGCATCCGGCTCCGGGCCTACCTCCACGAGCGGCTCGATGAGCTCGGGCCGGAAGAGGAGGGCCAGTGAGAGGCTCGGTTTTCCTGCGCTGTTGCTGCAAGGACTCAGCGGGGAGGTTCCTGCACGGCAGGTGCCCGAAGCTGGGCAAGGTCAAGGGGCACGGTGCCTGGTGGTTCCGCTACTCGGCGCCGGGCCCGGGCGGGAAGCGGCGTCAGCCGATGATTGGGCCGTTCGCGAAGAAGAAGGCGGCCCAGGACGAGTTGACCGCGACGCTGGCCCGGCTCGACGGCGGGCAGGTTTCCGACCGGTCGCTGCTGGTCAGGGACTACCTGGCCGCATACGCGGAGGGAAAGATCGACGTCAAGGCCCGGACCCAGAAGACCATCCAGGAGAACCTGCGGCTCTACTGGATCCCGGCCCTTGGGCACCTGCGGCTTATTGACCTGCGTGACCATCAGGTCACCGATGCCATACGCGAGATGATGCGGCTCAACCGTCCGCTGCCGGACGGCGAGCGCCCATCGGAGATGCTCCGGCGCCTCATCGATGCGCGGGCCGACGATGTGCGCCGGGAACTGGCGCCTGGCGAGAAGCGCCACAAGAAGTCCACGAAGCCACTTTCGGCTGCCCGGATCGGGCGCGTGTTCGCAGACCTGCGAGCGGCGCTGAACGCTGCCGTGCCCTCAAAGATCGCGACCAACCCGTGCGACCCGGTGACGCTGCCCCGGGTGCCTAGGGTCAAGCCGCTGTCGTGGACGGCCGAGCGGGAGGCCGCTTTCAGGGCCGCGCTGGCCAAGCGCATGGCCGCTGCTGCAGCAGATCATCCGCTGACCGTGGTGGAGAAACAGGCCGCGTGGGCGGATCCTGGCCTGCGGCCCAGCCCGGTGATGGTCTGGCTGCCGGAGGCTACCGGAGCGTTCCTGGACGCGATCGAGGGGGAGCGCTTGTTCGCCCTGTTCGAGCTGGTCGCTTACTGCGGGCTGCGGCGCGGCGAGGTGCTCGGGCTCACCTGGGCCGAGGTGGACTTGGACCAGGGCGTGGCCAACGTCCGGGAGACGGAGGACAGCGACAGCCCCAAGAGCGAGGCCGGCGTCCGCGCAGTACCGCTCCCAGCCGAGGTGGTGGCCGTGCTGCGGGCCTGGCGGAAGCGGCAGGCTGCCGAGCGGCTCGCCTGGGGCCCGGACTGGCCAGACACGGGCCGGGTGTTTACCCGCGAGGATGGCACGGCGGTCCCGGCCCAGTGGGTGTCGGTGCGCTTCGAGACGCTGGCCTACCGTGCGGGCCTGCCACCTGTGCGGTTCCACGATCTTCGCCACGGTGCAGCCAGCCTCTGCAAGGCCGCCGGGCTCGATACCAAGTTCATCAGCGCACTGCTTGGTCACTCCCGCACGAGCTTCACGGACGGGACCTACGTGCTGCTGTTCCCCGAGGTCGCCAAAGCGGCGGCCGAGAGCGCGGCCGCTATGGTCCCGCGGCGGCGCTCGGGCACGGTGAACTGAGGTGGCGGCCGTCATGTACAGCGTCACCGCCCCCCAGGCCTGCTGGGATCCTGGGGCAATTGCGCACAGATTGCGCACGGACGCGCTGGTATCTTCGCGGCAGTGCCCGCACAACGCCGCGAATCCCGGTACCCGTGACCTGCCATTCCGTACGATTCCGGCTGTGGCCGATCAGTTCCGGCAAGGCTCAAAAGGCACTGCTAATGCGGTTTGGGTCAACAGCCCATCCGGGGTTCAAATCCCCGAGCCTCCGCCCCTGACCAGCGGCTTTCCCTGGTGGATCCCCACCGGGAAGCCGCTGTTTTTGGCGTCTCTCGGCCCGATTGCGCACGGATTTGCGCACAGTGCCGCTGTAGGAAGTCACCGAACCTGTCCGCAGGGGCCGCCTACTTGTCCATCGCGTGTCCGGCCGGGGCGATCTACCTGTCCGCTGGCAGGAGCTGTCCACCCGGTTGGTGCGGTGTCGCGCACTATGACCGCTGGGAACTCCGCCCGCAGATGTCCTATGTCACAGCGAACAGGTCAACCAGAGGTGCTGGCTAGCCGGCGATGTTGCCTGGTGACGGTGGCGGACAGGTCAGGAGCGTGGCGCTTGCGGGGGTTGCCTGGCGCAATTAGCCGGTCATCGGCTGATCTTGGCCGCAGCTGCTCGCTACGGTGCCGGGGGTGCTGGGAGCTGGCTGGACGGAAGTCGTGGCCCTGGGGCCGCATTCGTGATCGCGGTGCTGGCGACGCCGGCGGGGATCTCGGGCGCGGTGCTGCTGCTGCCATTTCAGGTCAGTGTGCTGGGGACACCGAGCCCAGCGGTCACGCCGACGAATCTGCTGTACAACATGGTGGCGACGCCGGGTGCGCTGTACCGGTACTGGCGGCAGGGCCAGGCCGGCGGCGGGCTCGCCCTGGTCCTCACCGCCGGGACGCTGCCCGGCGTCATCGCCGGGTCGGTCATCCGCGTGGAACTGCTGCCTAGCGCCCGCCTCTTCGACTTCGTCGTCGCGGCAGTCCTGCTGCTGCTCGGAGCGTGGCTGGCGCTGACCAGGCCGGCTCGTGCGGGCGGGGAGACGCGGCCCGTCCGGGTCATCCCGCTACCTGCGCTGAGCCTGCTCGCCGTGGTCGTGGGCTGCGTCGGCGGTATCTACGGCGTCGGCGGCGGCTCGATCCTGGCTCCGATCCTGATCGGGACCGGGCGGCCCCCGAAGGAGGTTGCTCCCGCGGCGCTGGCATCCACCTTTGTGTCCTCGGTGACAGGCGTGGTGACCTTCACGATCCTGTCGGCCCACCGCCACGGGTCAGTGGCCCCCGACTGGCCCACGGGCATCGCGCTGGGGATCGGCGGCCTGGCAGGCGCGTATACCGGTGCCCGGATCCAGGCGCGCCTGCCCGACGTCCTGATCCGGCGCGTGATGGGCATTCTCGTGGTCGCTATCGGTGCCCGCTACCTGTGGTCGGGCCTCGGCTGACAGCCGGATAACGGGAAGTCTCACCCGCTCGGATAGCAACTATGCGGCGAGGCTCATGATCGGCTGCCGTCGCTAGCCAGGCACCTGACGAGGTCCGCTGATCGGGTTCGATACGTCCCGAACCCCCAGGCCGTAGCCGGCCCGCGCGTCTGCTCAGCAGGCAGGCCGACATCAGGGACGGTGACGCCAGCGGGGTGATGTGATCGCGGTCATGTGCCCCCCGCCTCAGCTGCTACCAAAGACGAAAGCCCAAACGCATTCTCGATCCTGTGGCCGTCCTGGCTGTGGGGATGATGCCTGCCCTCTTCATGATCGTCGCCCTGCTCGCCGTGCTGGCCGTTGTAACGGTGCTGGCCGGCTCGCCAGCCCGCCAGACGAGGTCAGCGGGTGACCAAGATGGAGCAGCGTGCGTGGCGGCTCACCTTCTCGGCAGTTGTGCTGAAGAATCGAGCCCAGAGAGCGGAGTGGCCGCTATGCCCGACCACCAGGAGACCCGCGCGGTGGATCGCGGCGGCCTGGACTAGCTGCTGCGGGGCGGGACCGACGCGGATTTCGGTGGTCAGCGCCACGCCATGTTCGTCGGCGTAGGCAGCGGCTGCTTTGAGCCAGCGCCGGCAGGCTTGCTGTCCGATCTGGTGCGCATCCTGGACCTCGCCGATGCTGTTGCCCGCGCGTGGCAGGTGTTCCTCTACTGCGACGGCGGTTAATTCTGCGCCGATCAGCTCGCGGGCGAGTTCGATTGCCTGTGCGAGGGCACGTCGCGCGCCAGGGGAGTCGTTATAGCCCACTACGATCCGGGCGATCACGGTCACAGTATCCCTCCCGGCGTTTGGGTGCGGGGCGAGCGTCTTCACCGGCTACATCTACGTTCTCGCGCCCTGTGTGGGCGGCTGTGCCGCAGCACATGATGGTTTGCGGCGATGAGGCGCCGGAACCGGTGTCAGATGGCGCCCAGCAGGTACGCGACGAGCAGCATCGCGAAGACGTAGAAGAGGTAGAGGTTGACGTCACCGGACTGGAGCGGCCGGACCACGTCGGCGAGCCATTCGACCGCGCGGATGACGGGGCGGTACAGGTAACGCTCGAAGACCGGGGTCACGTGGGACTCGTAGTGAACCGGCCCGGACCGGCCCGCCGGGTCGTCGGACGCCCGGCGCACCGACACCGACGGCCGGTAGAGGGCATCGAACATGACCCGGGTGGGGGCCGAGAACGTCATGGCCGAGTACTGCATGCGGGGCTTGAACTCCAGGATGCCGCCGTCCCATACCGGCACGGTGACGCTAGCGGCGCGTGGCCGCCCGGCCCGGTAGATGAGCAGCGGGACGATCAGGACGGCGAGCATGAACGCCGCCAGGTAGGTCGGTGAGAACGCCGAGAAGTCGGTGTGCGCGGGGATCACGGTCAGGTTCCCGGGCAGCAGAACGGGCCGCAACCCCACGCCGGTGACCGTGCGCACGGCCCGGGACAGGGCGATCAGCACGAGCGGTGCGCCCGCCCCGAGGGCGACGCAGCAGGCGGCCAGCAGCGCTGGCCCGGCCACCGGCTGGCCGGACTCGGTGGCGGCAGCGGCCTGCCGGGTGCGCGGCATGCCGAGGAACGGGATCCCGAACCCGCGGACGAAGGCGTAGATGGCCAGCCCGCCGGTCAGCCCGAGCGCCGCGGCGGCCAGCACGATCAGGATCCCGAGCAGGTGGCTGCCGGTCCGGAAACCCTGGAAGAGTCCCTGGAAGATCAGCCACTCGCTGACGAAGCAGCACAGCGGGGGGAGGGCGGCGATGCCGACTGTCCCGGTGAACGTGATGACCGCGCTGCGGCGCAGCCGGTGGATCAGCCCGCCGAGCCGGTCCATGTCCCTGGTCCCGGTGGCGTGCTCGACCACGCCCGCCTCCAGGAAGAGCAGCGTCTTGCTGGTCCCGTGGCTGGCCACATGGTAGAGGCCGGCCAGCAGCAGGAACGCCCACAGGGCGTGCTGGCCGTAGGCGCCGAAAATCATGGCGGCGCCGAACGCGGTGACGATAATCCCAGTGTTCTCGATGGTGGAGAACGCGAGGAACCGCTTGATGTCACGCTCGGTCAGCGCGTACAGGACGCCGATGGCGGCCGTCACCGCCCCGGCGGCCATGGTGATCAGTCCGAGCCAGGACGGCGCGGCGGGCAGCAGCCGGAACGCGAACAGCGCGATCCCGTAGATCCCGAGCTTCACCACGAGCCCGGACAGGAACGCTGACCCGTCCGCGGGGGCGACCGGATGCGCTTCAGGCAGCCAGACGTGCAGCGGGACCAGGCCGGCCTTGAACCCGAATCCGGCCAGTGCCAGCAGGTACGCGCTGTCCCGCCATCCGGCCGGCACCAGGTGGGCCCGCGTGGCCATCACGTCAAGCTGCATGGTGTGCGTCTTGGTGGCCAGGATGACGAACGCCGCGATGATCAGCACGAATCCGGACTCGGACAGGGCCAGGAACCAGAACGCTCCATCCGCAACGGACCTGCGCCGCGGGTGCCGCAGGATAAGCAGGTAGCACAGCAGGGCCATCGACTCCCAGGCCACCAGGAAGGTCACCACGCCGCCCGCGGCGAGCACCGCGAGGCAGGCCAGCAGGGCCAGGTTGTACACCGCCAGGTACAGTGCGCTGCCGTGACCGGGCTGGTGGTAACGCGGGGCGTACAGCGCGGTGCCTACCGCGACGAGGCCGAGCAGCGCGGTGAACACCCCGGCCAGGCTGCTCGCCTGCAGCTGCAGGGTGCCGACCACCACTGACCCGCCCAGGCTGACCAGGCGCGAGTTCCCCGATAGCAGCGAGGACACCCCGGCCCCTATGGCCGCCGCCCCGCCGAGCCCGGACAGCAGGCAGGCGGCCCGCATCCCGGCCCTGGCCGCCGGAGTGGCGAGCAGCAGGAGCGCGGCGAGCCCCCACCCGGCCGCCGCGACGACCATCCAGGCCAGTGCGCTCACCCGGTGCCCTCCTCCGCGTCTGGCTCCTCCATCAAGCTGGGCTCCGCCATGAAACTGAGGGCGGGTACCTTCTCGGCGAGCCGGCCCACGGCCACCAGCAGCCCGTGCAGCAGGGCGAGCGGGCTGGGCGGGCAGCCGGGAATCCACACGTCGACGGGCAGGATCTCCGAGACGGTGCCATGCACGAACGCGTCGGCCTGGTAGACCCCGCCGAGGGCGCAGGCACCGGTGGCGACGACGATCTTGGGCCCGGGCATCGCCTCATAGGCCTTGCGCGCGGCGACGTCCATGGCCCGGATCATCGGGCCGGTCGCCAGGAGCAGGTCAGCGTGCCGAGGGGCGGGGGTGAAGAAGAAGCCGAGCCGGTGCAGGTCGTAGTGCGGGGCGGTGAGCAGCCGGATCTCCTGCTCGCAGACCGCGCATGAGCCGGTGTCGAGTGTCCGGATGTGCAGGCTGCGGCCGAATTGGCTGGCGATCTGGTCGCGGAGCTTCCGGGCTACCTGCTCCTCCTCAGCGGGAGGCCTCTGGCCCGGCAGGCCTGGCGGGGGAAGCAGCACGGGGCCCGGCGTCATGAGTCTCCTCCCAGCAGCGGGATCCGTTTGATGAGCGCGGCCCGGTCCGTGACCGCGAGCTCGAACTCCCCGCTCGGGACGGCGACGCCGGGTGCGGCCTCCTGGCACCGGCCGCAGGCCGTGCAGGCGCCCACGTCGAATTCCAGGGCGCCACCCTGGAGTCGCAGCGCCTGGCTCGGGCACACCTCGCACAGCAGTTCTGCGACCTGCGGGGACAGTGCCTCCGCGCGGAACGAGGGCGGCGTGGGCGCCATCGCCGCCGAACTCTCTGGGCGGTGCGGGTAATGCGTGGTGACGACGCCACGGCGCAGGCCGCGAAGGAACCACAGCGTCATCGGCGATCACCTCCTTTAGCGTGCCGTGCCTGCGACGGTCAGCCAGAAGCTGGCCTCGATGATGGGAATGTCGGTGAACACGTTCTGCGACCGGCAGGCGTCGTCGAAACTGCGCCAGTTCCGCACCGAAGCGGGCCGCAGCCGTGCCCTGGCAATCCGCCCGCCGCCGTCGAGCTCGACCCAGGCCAGCGCCTCGCCGCGAGGTGACTCGGCCCAGCCGAGCCCGGTTCCGGCGGTGGCGGGCAGGGCCACCGAGCCTGCCCCGGTGCCGTCGTCGAGCAGGTCACCGATCAGCCGGACCGACTCGGCGGCTTCGTCGAGCATCACCTGGAACCGGGACAGGACGTCACCGGCGCTGCGGAGCGGCACCGACGGCGGATGCTCCTGATAGGGCGGCAGCGGGTGATCCACGCGGGAGTCGATCGGCTGACCGGACGCGCGGGCCACGGGGCCGACCAGGCCAAGCCGCAGCGCCTGCTCCGGCGTGACGATCCCGGTCGCCTCCAGCCGGTCCATGAAGGAGTTGGTGGACAGGAGGGCATCAGCGGCCCGCCGCAGTTCGCCGTACGCGCCGGGCAGCCCGGCCCGCAGGGCCCCGGCATCCGGTGCCCTGGTGACGCCGCCGGCCTCCACGACACCGAACAGGTAACGGTGACCGAAGGTCGCCGCGTTGAGGCGCACCAGCCGCTCCAGCGCGATCTCGGCGGCGGACTGGCCGACCGACAGCCCGGTGGCCTGGCAGAGCGCCGCGGTGGCCGCCGTGTGGTTGTACAGCCGCTCGAGTTCCAGCGCGACCGCCCGGGTCCTGGCCGCGGGCGCCGGCGGCTGCACCCCGAGTGCCGCCTCCACCGCGGCCGCGAACGACCAGCTCACCCCGGTGGCGCTGAGCCCCTCGGTCCGCTGCACGTAGAACATGGCCTCGCGGGGCGTGGTGCCACGCAGCCGGTACTCGATGCCGCGGTGCTTGTGCCAGGTCAACAGGTACAGGTCGACGACTTCCTCGCCGCTGGTGACCAGGCCGTAGTACAGGGATTCCACGCCGACCTGCCGGACCGGGCCGAACGGGAACTCGAACGCTTCCCCGCCGACGGTGTGCGGCATGTGTACCTCGGCGGGCGGCTCCGGTGGCTGGTGGCCCAGGCGCGGGAAGTCAGGCCCCGCATGCGGCGGCAGGACCATCCTGTTGAGCGGCTTGGCATTGGCCGGCCGGATGCCGAACTGCTCGTAAATCTCGCACTCCTCGGCGAAGGCGGCGGGCGCGATGTCAGAGAGCGGCGGGTATTCCCCAGCCGCCACTTCCGACTCCGTGACGAGGTACTGACGCTCGGCGTCCAGCGCCCAGACCAGGCGAAGGGTGACCGTATCGCCGTCGGCCGCGAACACGTCGGCCAGCCGCGCGCCGCCACTGGCGGCCAGATGGTGCACACCCTCCTCAAGGCGCCGCACCGGAACGACAGCTGTGAGGGTTCCCCGGTCGTCCTGGCGGGGGGCGGCGTCGGCGAGGGCGAGGAGCCCGCTCATCGCCCCGGCGGGCCCGCGCGCCGTGGCGGTCATCTGATCGCCGCCATGGAGTGCATGATCACTGTGTTCAGGCCTGCCGGGATCCACAAGCCGAGCACCAGCAGCGTGACGAGCCCCACGGCCAGCGGCGCGATCCCCGCCCACCGCACCGCGCGGCCACGGTACGGATCCGGCGGCGGCGGTGCCGGTGACTCCCCGGTCGCCATCCCTGCCGTGGTCCGCGCGAACGCGATGAACGCGACGGCGAGCAGGCCGAGCAGCAGCAGCGGGAGAACCGGGCTGGCCTGCGCGAAACCAGCCCGGACGATGGTGAATTCGGACAGGAACAGGCCGAACGGAGGGGAGCCGAGAACCGCGAACGACCCGAGCAGCAACGCCCCGCCGGTGAACGGCACCGCCGCCAGCAGGCCGCGCACCTGCCCAGCTTCCCGTGTCTTGTAGCGGAGCGCCACATCCCCGCTGCCCAGGAAGAGCACCGCCTTGGCAACCGCGTGGTTCAGGGTGTGCAGCAATGCCCCATACAGCCCGAGTACCCCGCCGAACCCGAGCGCCACCGCGATGATCCCCATGTGCTCCACGGACGAGTAAGCGAACAACCGCTTGAAGTTGCCTCGTCTGATCATGAACAGGACGCCGATCACGACCGAGGCGAACCCGAAGGCCAGCAGGACCCCCCGGGGGTAGGTCTCGCCGAGCCGGACCCTGGCGATGGCCAGGAACCGGATAATCGCGTACATGCCGGTATTGAGCAGGGCCGCCGAGAGCATCGCGCTGGCCGGGCTCGGCGCCTCGGCGTGCGCGTCGGGCAGCCAGGTGTGCATCGGGGCCAGGCCCACCTTGGTGCCGTAGCCGACCACGGCCAGCAGGAAGGCCAGCCGCAGCGGCACCGGGGCCAGCGCATGCGCGTGCGCGAACAGGTAGGGCCAGGTCAGCCGGAGATTTGAGGTGAGGTGCAGGGCGCTGCCAGCGTAGAACAGGTACAGCGTGCCGGCCAGCGCGATCGTCACGCCGAGCGAGCTGATGATCACGTATTTCCAGGCGGCCTCCAGCGAGCGCGCTTTCCCCTCCAGCCCGACCAGCGCGGCACTGGCCAGCGTGCTGGCTTCCACCAGGACGAAGAGCAGCCCCAGGTTGCCGGTCTCCAGGGACGCCAGCATCAGGGACGCGAACAGGCCGAAGAACACGAAGTACAGCCGGACCTGGAACCGGGTGAACGCCCCGGCGTCCTCCTCCGCCGACACGTACGCGATCGAGCCCACCGCGGCGAGCAGCGTCACCCCGCTGACGGTGAGCAGGAAGAAGCCGCTCAGGGTGTCCACGTACAGGAAGCCGCTGCCGCCCTGCAGCGGCGCGCGGTGCAGTTGGGCGGCCAGCAGGATGACCGCCGCGGCCAGCGAGACGGCGGCCCCGGCCGCGCCGGCGGCCCCGGCCATCCGGGCCCGGGCGCCGGCCAGTACGGCGGCCAGGCCGGCCAGCGGGCCGGCCACGATGAGGATGGCCAGGGCGGTCATCCGCGCAGCCCTCTCAGCTCGCCCGCGCTGGCCTCGGCCAGCTGCCGGGTCAGGCCGGACACGAACACCAGCATGATCAGGACCCCGGCGGCGATGTCGAGGAAGATGCCCGCCTCGACGATGAACGGGAAGGTCGCCACCAGGGTGATCGCGCCGAGGAAGACCCCGTTCTCGACGATGAGCCAGCCGATCAGCTGGGCGACCGTGTGCCGGCGGACCACCATGGCCAGCGCGCCGAGCAGGATGACGGCGGTGGACAGCGGCACCACCGCCGCGGCCACCACGCCATGCGGGACCAGCTGCGGCCGGGTGACGAGGTAGGCGAACGCGGTCAGCGCGCCACCCGCGATGAGCGAGGTGGACAAGCCGGTGGAGATGGCCGTGTCGCGGCTGAGGGCCAGCCGCCGTACCAGCAGCCGCCGGGTGGCCACGGGGATCCCGATCCCCTTGATCGCCAGCGTGAGCGCGGCCAGGATCCACAGCTCGACGCTGTGGAACGTCCACGCGGCCACGGCGGCAGCGAACGACAGCACCACCGACTGGGCGCCGTAGTAGGCGACGTAGCGGTTGAACAGCTTGGAGCCCAGGCACGCGAAGGCCAGCAGCAGGATCAGCACCCCGGACAGGTCGAGCAGCACCCCGGCCGGGCTGGCCGCGGCCAGTTTCTCCATACCCTTCACGCTCCGATCACGTACGAGGTGGCGATGCCGACCAGGGCGAGCAGGAACGAGGCGCCGAGGAACTCGGCGATCCGGAAGAAGCGGAGCTTCGCGAATGAGGTGTCGATCACGACGATCGCGGCCCCGCACAGCGCGAGCTTGCCGAGCAGCACGGGGATGGCCAGCAGGGCGCTGGGCACGTCGCTGGAGGTGCCCAGCCCCCAGGGGATGACGAAGACATTCATGAAGATCGACGACATCAGGAACAGCTTCATCCAGCTGCCCCACTTCACCAGCGCGTACTCACGGCCCGAGTACTCCAGCACCCGGCCCTCCTCGATCATCGAGATCTCGGTGGACCCACCCGGATTGTCGATCGGGATCCGGCCGTTCTCCACCAGGACGATCATGAAAAACGCCACCAGGCCGAGCAGGTGGGTGGGCAGCACCAGCACATACGGGGAAGACGCGATGGCGTGGTTCATCAGGTAGGGGTTGTCGGACGCGGACACCGCGCCGACCGTGAAGAACACCAGGATCAGCGCGGGCTCGGCCATGCTGCCGATCCAGCTGGCCCGGCTCGCGCCGAGACCCCCGTACGGGCTCGCGGTGTCCAGGCCAGCCAGCGAGATCACGAAGCTGGCCAGGGCGAGGACGAACGCACCGCCGATCAGGTCGGCCAGGAACGCCAGCGGCAGGGGCGTGCTGGTGATCACCGGGACGATCACAGACACCGTCAGGTAACAGGCGAACGCCACGAACGGGGCACCACGGAACACCCAGGACACCTGGTCGCTGACAGCGCTGCCCTTGCGCAGCAGCTTGGCCAGGTCCCGGTAAGGCTGCAGCACGCTCGGCCCCCGCTTGGAGCCGACCACCGCCTCAGCCCGGGCCAGCACCCCGGCGTAGAGGGGAGCGGCGGCCAGGACCACGAAACTCTGCAGGAACTGGATGAAAAGAGATCCCACCCGTGCCTCCACCTGTCGTCCCGACGTCCGAAACGCCTGTACAGGTAGAGGCCATCAGCCGGGCCGCAAGAGCCTGGCGTTACGCGAGCCTCATCGCGTGATGCACGTCACGATACACCGGCAGCCTGGCATCTGCCGGAGACGCGGAGTCACTGCGCGCCGAGCAGGAGGACCGGGATCCGGCTCGACTTCGCCGCGGCCTCCGCCACGTGGCCGAGCTTGTGGTGGAACAGGCTGCTGTCGCTGTGGCGGCCGAGCACGAGCAGGTCGAAGCCATACTCCTCGGCGTAGTCGCAGATCGAGGGGGCAACCTTCCGGCCCTCCGCGATCTCGAGACTCAGCCGGGCGCGCGATGTGGCCGCGACCGACTCCCTGACGAGCTCGAATACCTGTTCCGCCCGCTCGGCGCCTTCTAGCCCGGACCCCCCTTGGTCCAGCTCCTGTTCCAGGTGCGTCGTAGCGGGCAGGATCGCGAGGGCAACCACGTGCCCTGACTCGTCGCCGGCGACGGCCGCCGCTGCCCGCAGCGCCGCGATAGCGTCAGCCGAGGCATCCCAGGCGACAAGCACCCTCCGGAATCGGCGCGACACCGCAGCGGACTGATCACGGCTGGTATCGGGAGCAGAAAACATCGCAGCCTCCACTCGCCCCGGAATCCGGGTAGGAGCCTCCGCTCGCCGCTGGCGTCAACAAGGTGTCTCAGCAATTACCGGCGAGCCTCCTTGCTGCAGACATTGTGATGCACACCACACGTGCAGACAAGCGGGCCAGCTTCGCTCGTCCTGGCCGGCCAGCGTGGCACCGGCCTAGTATGGCCGCAGGCGCTCGCCGCCCGGCTGGGACTGCCGGTGCGGCCGCCGGCCGGCGGTGGACCCCGCCGGGGCCGCGTTCACGCGGCCGATCCGCCACCTGGCCAATGGGTCCTGCCCCTGGGACGATCGGGAGGCGGGACGGTGGCTGATTCTTGTCTGCGTGCTGGGTGGCCGGCATGACCGGGGTGCGGGTCACCGAGGTGTCGGCACTGGAGATCCTGGACTCCCGCGGCCGCCCTACGCTGCAGGTGGCGGTTGCGTTCTCCGATGGGACCAGCGGCCTGGCCGGCGTGCCGTCCGGTGCCTCGACGGGCAGCCGTGAAGCTGCCGAGCGCCGCGACGGCGATCGGGGCCGGTATGGGGGTCTGGGGGTTCTCGCCGCTGCTGAGTCGGTCCAGGGGGAGATCGCCGACCTCCTGCGCTCTGCCGACTGGGAGGATCTGGAGCAGCTCGACGACGCGCTCATCTCCCTGGATGGCACGCCAGGCAAGTCCCGGCTGGGGGCTAACGCGATCACCGGGGTGTCGATGGCCTGTGCGCGGGCCTTCGCCGCGGGCTCCGGGCGGCCGCTGTGGGATTGGCTCACCCCCCACGCCGTCGCCGCGCGGCTGCCTGTCCCGCACTTCAACGTCATCAACGGCGGGGCGCACGCACCCAACCGGCTGGATTTCCAGGAGTTCATGATCGCGCCGCTCGGCGCACCGTCCTTTCCGGAGGCGGTGCGGGCCGGAGCCGAGGTCTACGCTGCGCTGCGCGGGCTGCTCGCGGACTCCGGCCACGCCACCGGGCTGGGGGACGAGGGCGGCTTCACCCCCGAGGTGAGCGAGCCCGAGGAGGTCCTGCGGCTGCTGACCCTGGCCATCGAGGCAGCCGGGTACGTGGCAGGCCCGGACGGGGTGGCCATCGCCCTGGACCCGGCGGCCAACGGGTTCCGCGAGGACAGCGGCCATTACCGGATCGGCGACCAGAAACTCACCAGCGACGAGCTGATCGAGCGGTACGCCGGCATCGTCGCCCGGTTCCCCGTCTGGAGCATCGAAGATGGGCTTGCCGAATACGACTGGGCGGGCTGGCAGCGGCTCACCGAGCGGCTCGGCACGACAGTGCAGCTGGTCGGGGACGATATCTTCGTCACCAACCCCGTCATCATCACCGACGCGGTCGCCGATGGAGTCGGCAACGCAGCCCTGATCAAGGTCAACCAGATCGGCACCGTCAGCGAAACCCTGCGGGCGATGACCGTCTGCCGCATCGCGCGCTATGCGCAGATGATCTCCCACAGGTCAGGGGAGACGACCGACACGTTCATCGCGGACCTCGCCGTCGGCGCCGGCTGCGGGCAGATCAAGACCGGAGCACCAGCCCGTGGCGAGCGCGTAGCCAAGTACAACCGGCTAGCCGAGATCGCCGCAGCCAAACCCAGCCTGCCCTACGGCCTGGCCAAAACCTGATCCGCCGGATTCTTGCCGTGGGTATCTGCCTGGCCAGCGGCCTGACGATCACCTTTCCTCCGCCGATCACGCGCTGTTCGGCGGTCACGAGGCACGGGCGGCCGAGGGCTGTCCCGCGCCGTACCCGGCGGTGGGCCCCGCCGGGGCCGCTTCGAGGCGGCCGAGACGCCATCTGGCCGACGGGTCCTGACTCTTGGACGACTGGGAGGCAGGGCGGATGGCAAGCAATTCAGCTAACCCTTCACGATGCCGGGTGTGGCCGCTGAGCGGTCCCTGGCAGTGGCTGTTCCGTCAGCGGGGCAACGGATTGCCGGACGACATCTGGGTACCGGTGCTCTTGGTAGATGGCCGGATCGTCAGTGCCTTGCTGGCCGAATTGCGGACAGCTGGCATTCCGGCGTACTGCGCTCGCTTCAGGTGCGGCTGGCACGTCCCCCCGCAGCCGAGCATGTGGTGCGTGTGGGTGGGCCGCAGCGCCTACCGCAGAGCCGAGGAGAGGCTCGCCGCAGCAGTGCCGCGGCTTGTCCGCAACCTCTACCGCAGGCCGATCGGGCCTGCTGGTCACCGCTGAGACGCTTCTCCCGCTGACGGACCCTCCGACGCTAGCGGCCCGCAAGTCTAGCTTCGCGCTCGCCGAAGTCGTGGTCGCCGTCATCCCGGGCAGCGCTCTGCCGCCGCCCACTCCTGGGCGGCGGCTGGGGCGAGACAGGCTATCGCTCCGGACCGGGTCCCGAGGTATCGTCGAAAGCGGATGCGGCGGAGGGGCTCGCCGAGACTGCGGTCACCGCCAACGGTCCCTGCCCGAACTCGGGTAGGAGGCCGCATGTCCCCGCCTGACCGCGACATCCCACAAGTGCGCCCTGACGTCATAACGCCGGTCCCGGACGCATGCCGGTGCCGCACGGCGAGCCGTAGCCCGCTGCCCGGGGAAAACGGGGCGGTACTGGCCTGGATGGCGCACTTGTACATCTGTGGCGGGCTGTCGACCTACCACATCGCACAGCTCGCTGGTCTGGACCGGCAGCGTGTCACCCGCCTGCTGCGCCGGGCCGGCGTGCCGTTGCGGCCCCGGGGCGCAGGCGGGATACGGCCGGAGCGCCGGCGCGGCGATCCAGCGGACCTGGCCGGGACCCTGGCCCAGTTGTATGTTGACCGGCGCCTCACCACCGCGCAGATCGGGAAGATGCTAGGAATTCCCGGCCGGACCGTGCGTGACCGTCTCCGCCGATACGGCATCCAGGCACGTACCAAGGGCGGCTGGGAACGCGAGGACCGGCGGATCCTCCAGGCCGATGCCCTCTGGGCCCTATATGGCCTTGAAGGCCTGTCGGCCGACGACGTCGCACGGAAGCTGGACACCTCCCGCAAGACCGTCCTGCGCACCGCGCACGAGCTGGGTCTCCCCGTCCGGACCGGCGGCGCCGTGCCACAGTCCGGCCCGGCCGAGATCAACCTGATCAACGCGCTGTACGCCGATACCCTCGTTGACGCCGTCCTGGCTGAGCACAAGATTCCGTACGTGCTGGCGGGCGGCCCACTCTGGCAGCGCTTCCCGGAGCCGGTCCCGCTCAGCAGGCAGCTCGTGGAAGACCTTTACCGACGCTGTGGTGTCGGCCTCAACCACATCGAGTTGCTCACCGGGCAGCCCGCGCAAACGGTGCGGGGCTTCATGCGCCGCACCGGAATCGCCAGCCGCCATCATGGGGGGCGGTCGCCGTTCCTGCGCAGGTGGCGCGCCGGAGCCGCCGGCGAGTAAGCAAGGTCACCCAGGCCGCCGTGGCGAGCACTCCTGCACAGCGCATCCCGAAGCCACCTTGACCGCCGTACGGCAGTCTTGCCAGACTCGGTGCCTGGCGATGGGGCTCGCCCGTGATCGCGGCAACAGTCCCTGACGGTCCCTCACTCAGGCAACCATGCGTGAGGAGGCCGGCTGTCCCGGGTAAGCCAGAGTGAAGTTCTGCTGTTGTGGCGCACCGTGAGCGCCTTCCGCTCTGGTGCGCGCCCTAGATGCGCGGCCCGCGGCGTACCCCCGGCGAGTCACTGCCCGCTCTATGCGGGCTGCCCGCGCTGGCAGGCACAGCCGGACGATCACCTCGCCAGCCTCGACGAGACCTTGGAGCAGACCGAGCCGCGACGGGCCACCTGGCCGTGTTCCAGGCTGCTCGACCTGCTTGCGCCTGGCGTCACCCGGATCGGCAGCTGATGACCAGGCCGACGTGCCCGCGAGCGCTATGAAACCTGATGTGGGAGGTCACATGGACGTTGAGGTCATCGTTGAGATTCCGCAAGGTTCCCGGAACAAGTACGAGATGGACTCCGTGAGCGGCCGGATCCAGCTGGACCGGATGCTGTTCACGTCGAAGCATTACCCGGCCGACTACGGCTTTACCCCCGGCACGCTCGCGGGAGTCACCGCGAGCACGGGGGCGACGCGGGCTCTGGCAGAATAGCGAGCGCGTGGGTGATGGGGCTCACCCTGGAATCGCGGGCCGGGCTTGCGGCTCGCTGACGGTCCCTGGCCACCGAGCCAGGAGGAGCCGCATGCTGCCCGGCCTGACACGTGCCCGGCGGGCCGTGAAGAACGCGTCGCCGGCGCTGAAGTTCGTGGTCATGGTCGGGATCATGAGCTTTCGCGGACTTCACCTACGAGGGGTCACGCAGCATCGCCGGGCCGTACCTTGGGCTGCTGGGCGCCGGTGCGTTCACGATCAGCGTGATCAGCGGGGCCGGGGAGTTCATCGGCTACAACATCCGGCTGTTCTCCGGGCGCGGCGCGGACCGGACCGGCCGGTGCTGGCCGATCACGATCGGCGGCTACATCCTGCAGATGTCGGTGGTGCCGCTGCTCGCGCTGGCCGGGAGCTGGCAGGTCGCCGCCGTGCTGATCATCGCCGAGCGGATCGGGAAGGGCATCCGTAACCCGCCGCGGGACGCGATGCTCTCCCACGCGGCCAAGAACATCGGGTACGGGTGGGCGTTCGGGGTGCATGAGGCGCTGGACCAGTTCGGGGCGCTGTTCGGCCCGCTGCTGATCGCCTTGGTGCTGGTCGGGGCCACCACGACTACCAGGTCGCGTTCGCGGTGCTGGCCGTCCCCGCCGCGATCATGCTGTCGCTGCTGGGCGTGGCCCGCCTGCTGTATCCCCGGCCGCAGGACCTGGCCGCCGGACCCGGCGGGGCGGTGGCCGGCGACAGGCTGCCGCGGGTGTTCTGGATCTACGTGGGCGGAGCGGCGGTGGCCGGCGCGGGTTTCGCTGACTTCCCGCTGATCGCCTATCACTTCCAGCACGCCGGGACGGTGTCCGCGACGTTCACGCCGGTGTTCTATGCGGTCGCGATGGCGGTCAGCGGCACCGGGTCGCTGGTCCTGGGCAAGGTGTTCGACCGGGCCGGTATCGGCGTGCTGATCCCGATCACGATCGTCGCGGCGCTGCATGCGCCGCTGGTGTTCCTGGGCGGGTTCTGGGCCGTCCTGGTGGGGGTGTCACTGTGGGGCCTGGGCATGGGGGTGCAGGAGTCGCTGATCCCGGCGGTGGTAGCGCCCAAGGTGTCGCCGGACCGGCGGGCGTTCGCCTACGGCTTGTTCACCGGTATTTACGGCACCGCGTGGGTGCCGGGCAGCATCGTGATCGGCGTCCTGATCAGCGTCATTCTGGGTGGCCTAGTGGCGTTCTGCGTGGTCAGCGAGCTGGCCGCAATCCCGCTCATCCTGATCGTCCGCAGCCGTGCCAGTCCGGCCAGCCAGCAGCCCGGGGGCTGAGCCCTCCACCCTGCAGGTGCTCCGTTCGTGACGGCAGGGAGGAGATGGATGAGCTGAGGACCTATGCCGATCGCCGACTGGAGCTCGGCGACATGATCCGGGCCGCGCTGCACCTGGCCCGCGGGTCCGGGGATGAGCAGGCCGAGAACCGGGCCAGAGACCTGCTGACGCGCTGGCCACCGGCACGTTCCAGCTCGCCGTGGCGGGCCAGTTCAGCCGGGGCAAGAGCACGCTGATGAACGCGCTGCTCGGCGGCACCTGCCTGCCGATGGGCGCGCTGCCGATGACCGCAGTGATCACGAGGGCCCCGGTACGGCAGCCGCCCGAAGGCGATCGTGCGCCGCCGCGCGCCGGGCCTCAAACCCCCCTGGGACCGGCATCCCGCTGCCCGGCTAAGGTCAAAGACAGCCGGATGAGGCTCCGGCTGGAGCGAGCCTGCTCCAGAACTGCAGCCAGGCTAATGGCCTCTCGCAGATTACGATCACAGTGTCTGGGAGGCGGGCCTTGACCGGATGCGGGCCGCTGGCTGGTGGCATCACCCACGGCCTGGCTCGTGCACTGCGGGGAGCCAGGCACCGGGTGGCCGGGCAGGCAATCGAGGTCCCTGCGGCACCTGCCAGCTCTGCGGCGCCGGACGAGAACGACCCCGGCGACGCGTGCGCGGCTGCGGCGGAGGCGAGCGTGCACGGCCAGGTCGCCATAGAGGTTTCCGAGCTCATGCAGGGCAATACCGTCAGGCGCGACTGGCAGCGGCTGGCTGCCCTGCGGGTTCCCTGTGGCAGCCCGGGCGGCGCTGCGCTTGAACGGGAGATCGCGACCCTCGGCCGGATGGATCGCTTGGCAGGTCAAGACGGCCGACTGGCACCTGGCCGAGGCCCGCCGGCCGCCGCAGCACTCAAGCACGAGATCGAGACGCTTGACCGGATCATCGCTTGGCAGGTCAAGACGGCGGACTGGCATCTGGCCGGGGCCGCCGGCTCCCGGACCAGGCAGCGCGGATAAACGGGCCAGAAGGCCCTACCGCCGCGCCGGCACCGGGTCAGACAATAAACGCCGAGACGGCACGGCAGCCAGGCGGCTGCCGCCAAATAGGGGGACGATGATGACGGCTTTCGATGTTGCGGACCTGTCCGCGCTGGAGATCCTCGACTCGCGGGGGCGGCCCACGCTGGCGGTCACGGTGCAGCTGGCCGACGGCACGCAGGCGCGTGCGGGCGTGCCGTCGGGTGCGTCGACCGGGTCACGGGAAGCCGTCGAGCGCCGTGACGGCGACCCAGCCCGCTATGAGGGCAAGGGAGTGCTGGGCGCGGTCGCGGCCGTCAACACCGAGATCTCAGGCCTGCTGCGCGGCCGGTCCTGGGCGTCGCTAGCCGAGGCGGACCAGGCCATGATCGGCCTGGACGGCACCGCGAACAAGAGCAGGCTCGGCGCCAACGCCACCGTGGGGACCTCAATGGCGCTGGCCCGCGCCCTGGCCACCTCGGCCGGGGTTCCGCTGTGGCAGTGGCTGACCCCGGACGGCGTGACGCCGTCGCTGCCGGTGCCGCACTTCAACGTGCTCAACGGCGGCGTGCACGCGCCGAACTCGCTGGACTTCCAGGAATTCATGATCGCCCCCGTCGGCGCCAGGTCGATGGCCGAGGCGGTCCGCGCTGGCGCCGAGGTCTACGCCGCGCTGCGCCGCGAGCTGACCAGCCGCAAGCTGTCCACTGGGCTGGGCGACGAGGGCGGTTTCGCCCCCGAGATCACCGAACCCGAGGAGGTGCTCGGCCTGCTGGTGCAGGCCATCGGCGACGCCGGGTACAAGACCGGCACCGAGGGCGTGTCCATCGCGCTGGACCCGGCCGCCTCGGAGTTCCGCCAGCCCGGCGGACGGTACAAGGTCGCCGGTGACCTGCTGACCTCCGCGGAGATGATCGACCGGTACGCCGCCATCACCGAGCGGTTCCCGGTGCACCTGATCGAGGACGGGCTCGGTGAGGACGACGACGACGGGTGGATCGCGCTGACCGCCCGCCTCGGCGCCGGCACCGAACTGGTCGGCGATGACATCTTCTGCACCAACCCGGCCATCATCACCCGGGCCATCGCCCGCGGCATCGGCAACGCGTCGCTGATCAAGCTCAACCAGATCGGCACCGTCACCGAGACCCTGGAGGCCATGGCCATCTGCCGCCGCGCGGGGTACCGGCAGTTCGTCTCCCACCGCTCCGGGGAAACCGAGGACACCTTCATCGCTGACCTGGCCACCGGCACCGGCTGCGGTCACCTGAAGTCCGGCGCACCTGCCCGCGGCGAGCGGGTCGCCAAGTACAACCGGCTGCTGGAGATTGCCGCCGCCGAACCCGGCTTGCGCTACGGCATGCCCTGACCCGGCGCTGCCGTAGAAATAGAACCACCGTCCGTTCCGATACCAGGGGCATTTTCGCGAACGGACGGTGGTGCTTCTAGCCGGGTCGCGCCTCGTCCAGCAAGCTGAGCACGTGAAGCAGCGCCGCTTCACGCCCGGCCAAGTCAGATTCGATGCGCGTCACCTCCGTGCCGGATGCCTCGCGCAGCTGCGCCGCTGCGCGCAGCGCGGCCTGCATCCGCTCGGTGCCGTCGGCATAGCGCTGCTCCACCACCCGGACCAGTGCGCGGGTTGCCTCGGCCAGCCGGTACTGCAGGTCGCCGCGGGCCCGGCCGATCTGCCGTTCCGCCAGTTCCGGCGCTTCGCGGCGCAGGTGCTCGCGGGCCGCGCGCCGGCCGAGCCCGCCGGGAAGGCGGCGGCGGACCGCGCCCGCGAGCAGCTCGGTCTGCCCGACGTCCTCGGCAGTGGTGTAGAAGAACCGCCGGTCCTCGGTGAGCCGCCCGCCGGGCTCTGGCACAGCCAGATCCAGTCCGAGCAGTTCGGCGGCCGATCCGCGCAGCACGTCCAGCTCGGCCTTCAGGTCCGCCGCCAGCCTGGCGTCCGCGCTGGCCAGGCCCTGCTCGATGTGCTCGCGCTGACGTTGCCGCCAGTCATCGGCGGCCGCCACGCTGAGCGCGACGAGATGCTCGCGGCCGTGCTGCTCGATCTCGCCGGGCGCGGCGGCCCGCAGGCCGCCGTCGAGCAGCGCGTCGAGCTGGGCGGTGACCTGGCGGCCGAGCCGGGGCGCATCCGCCTCGGCCGCGTCGTTGAGGGCGAACAGCAGCCGGGCCGACTCGGCGTTCACGATCGCGGCGGCGTCCCGGCTGTGCACGGCGACTTCGGCCAGCCGGGCCCCGAACCGGGCCACCCGCTCAGCCGCGTCCCCGGCGCGCATCTGCGCCGCCCGGCGGGTCAGCGTCACCTCATCCAGCAGCGACCGGGCGATCCGCCGCGCGTGCGCGGCTGCCGACGTGGCCAGGTCGGAACGCCCCCGCGATGCCAGGTAGGCGGTGAAATCGGCGGCGAAGGCGGCGAACCCGGGATCCCCACCCGCCTCCCCGTCCCCCTTCTCTAGGGCCGCCCGCGCCGACATCGGGTAGACCCGGCCTGCATGGCCCGCTTCGGCGAGCACCCGGCTGGTGAAATCCGCCGCCTCGGCCACGCCTGCCGCATCGAGGTGATCGGCCTTGTTCAGTACCGTGAACGTCGTCACTGACAGCTCGCTGACCTTGCCCAGCAGATCGCGCTCGCTGGCTGACACCGGCGGGTCGGCGGTCAGCACGAGCACCGCAGCGTCCATCGTCTCCAGCGCCTGGTGCGCGGCGTCAGTGTCCCACTGGTACACCGACCCGGTGCCGGGCGTGTCCACCAGCTCGGCCCCGCCGGCCAGCACCGGCGCGTCCACGAACGCGGTCACTGCGGCGATGCCGAGGCGGTTGCGCGGGTTGCCCCGCTCCGTCACCAGGTCACCGAGCGCCGCCAGCGGGTATTTTTCCTCGTGCCCGTCGCCGAACCGCACTTCGGCACGCGGGTCCTCGCCGTACCGGACGGTCGTAGCCACCGCGGTCAGCGGAGTCACCCCCGACGGCAGCACGGGCCGGCCGAGCAGCGCGTTGATCAGCGTGCTCTTACCCCGCTTGGCCTCCCCGGCCACCAGGACCCGCAGCCGCGCGGCGGCCAGCCGGTCCCGCAGCGCCGCCAGCTGCTCACGATCCCGCTCACTGCCCAGCGCAGCAAGATCTTCCAGCGTCTTGCCCAGGACATCCCCGCGGTCCAGCATCCGCGCCATCCTCCTACCCGCGTCACGCGCCACGCCTGGTAGGGACCGTTGGCGGCGGCACCGCCGCATCTTGGGCCGCCCACGGCAAGCCGGCAGGCGCGAGCACGGCGAGCCCCTCCACCGCGCCGCTATCAGGATAACCGGGCGCCCGGCGGCCTCGCGGGCCGGTGAGCCAGCCAGTATCCGGGATTGCTCCCCCGGCCTGCGGAAACAGCGGAGGGATGGTTAGCGGTGGTAACGATCCTGCCCGCCCTGCGGGGCCGGCCGCGCCCAGCGGGGCCGGTAGAATCAAGAACACGGTGATGGAGCTCGCCGGAGTCGCCCCAGTGGCTGATGGCTCCTGCTGACCGCCCAGCGGCCAGAACACAGGAGGCATGCCATGGCGTCGCGGGAATTCCAGGTGCCAGAGACTGGGGCCGGAGACATCCCGCCCTCCCCGGCAGCGCCGGTGACCGGGGACCCGCAGGCGGGAGTTCCCGCGCCGGAGGACCGGGCCCATTCCCCCAGCTTGCTGTCCGAGGCGCGGGCAGCCCCGATCGCCGCGGAGCAGGACGAGGATCGCTGCTGGGCGCGGGACCTGAACCTGGACCAGATCGTGGCGGCGGTCGCGGGGGATCGCGAGGAGCGTGACCTCATCACCGCAGTCCTGTACGGACGCCTGCGCGATGCCGGTGCCGTGCGATACCGGCAGGAGGTTTTCCAGGACCTGGAGGACCCTGCCCTGTCCGATGCGGTTCAGCGCTTTTCCGGGCTCATGGGCGAGGTCCGCGCCCACCTGCGCCAGCTAGGCCAGATGCGGTACCGCTACCAGCGGGAAGGCTGGTTCCTGGACGCGGCGGCCATCTACTGCGACGCGGTGCAGTCGCTGGCCGGGCACCTGGCCTCGGCGCCGGTCAGCTCCCGCGCCCTGCGGGCCTTCCGGGACTACCTCGCCGCCTATGTGGCCTCCGCCGGGTTCAGTGCCCTGGCCAGCGATACCAGGGACCGCAACGACGATCTCGGGCGGATCCGCTACTGCACCCGCATCCGGGGCGACCGGGTCGAGGTGAGCCGTGACACCAGCGAAGCCGACTACAGCGCCGCGGTGCTCAGTACCTTCGAGCGGTTCAAGCAGGGCGCGGGCAGGGATTACCTGATCCGCTACCGGGTGCAGCCGGGGATGAACCACATCGCCGCCCAGATCGCCGAGCTGGTGGCCAGGCTGTTCCCGGAGGAGTTCACCGCCCTGGAGGAGTACTGCCGGCAGCACGCCGCGTTCCTTGATGAGGGAATCCGGCGTGCCGGCCAGGAACTTCAGTTCTACCTGGCCTACCTGGGCCACATCGGGCCGCTTCGCGCCGCCGGGCTGCGTTTCTGCTCCCCCGAGGTTTCCGCCAGCTCCAGGGAAGTCCGCGCTACCGGCACCTTTGACCTGGCCTTGGCGCACAAGCTCATCGCCGGGCGCAAGCCGGTGGTCACCAACGACTTCCGCCTGGACGGCCCCGAGCGCATCTTCGTCATCACCGGCCCTAACCAGGGCGGGAAGACCACCTTCGCCCGGACCTTCGGCCAGCTTCACCACCTGGCGGCGGTCGGCTGCCCGGTCCCGGGCAGCACTGCCCGCCTGTTCCTGCCCGACGGCATCTTCACTCATTTCGAGCGGGAGGAAGACCTCGCCGCGATGAGCGGGAAGCTGGAGGACGACCTTATCCGGATCGGGGAAATCCTGCGGGCGGCCACCCCGGCCAGCATCGTGATCCTGAACGAGATCTTCACTTCCACCACCGTGCACGACGCCCGTTTCCTGGGCACCAAGCTGCTGACCAAACTCCTGCGGCTGGACGCCCTGGGCGTCTACGTCACGTTCGTCGACGAGCTTGCCTCACTCGGGGAGCATGTCGTCTCCATGATGAGCACGATCGTGCCCGGCAACCCGGCCGAGCGCACCTACCGGGTTGTCAGGAAACCCGCCGACGGCCTGGCCTACGCGATGGCCATCGCCGAGAAATATGACCTCACCTACCAGCGGCTGCACGACAGGCTTACATCATGAAGGCCCACCTCCTCTACTCCGGCCGGGACTTCGACTTCACCG